>Ga0208398_100060_pt1 | contig 131400 bp, 134 predicted proteins | sample LakWasMe79_HOW10_2_FD_183905 | JGI IMG/M metagenome (GOLD analysis project Ga0208398, IMG submission 183905) | Freshwater sediment methanotrophic microbial communities from Lake Washington under simulated oxygen tension - Sediment Metagenome... | ecosystem: Environmental > Aquatic > Freshwater...
GTTGGTTAGAGCAGAGGACTCATAGCGAAAGTTGTGCACCGGGAGGCGAAAGCGCCCGAGTGAATGGCGTCAAAGTCGGTGAAACCTGACGGCCCGCAAGGGCGCAAGGCAATGCCGAGCCAAGCCCCGCGAGGGGAAGGTGTAGAGACTAGACGGCGCCCGCCTACAGGCCTCACGGCCCACGGCGAAGGCATAGTCCAGGGAGTCCAGAAATGGGCACAAACCGGAATCCTTTGGTCGCAGGTTCAAGTCCTGCACGGCCTACCACCCGCAACAACGAGAGGGCCTCGCCGGCGTGAACCGACGAGGCTCGGTCAGGCGGTCACCAGAAGCGATAACGCGCATCGATGCCGAAGGTGCGCGGCATGCTGATGTAGGCATCGGCGATGCCCAGGCCCGAAATGTCGAAGGCGCCGGCATAGTAGAGCTTGTTCGTCAGGTTCCTGCCCCACAGGCCGACGCTCCACTTGTTCCCCGCCGCCTCGTAGGCGATGCGTGCATCAACCAGCGTATAGGCCTCGGTCTTGATGATCTCGGCCGCAGCCAGGTTCAGGTAATGCTCGCCGACATGCTTGAGCTGGGCATTGAACAGCAGTTGACCGGCGCCGAGCGGCGCACGGTAGCTGGTGCTCAGACCGTACTGCAGTTTGGGCGCCATCTTCAGCGGCACGCCATCGAAGATCACCGCATTGGCGTCGCTGAACTTCTTGTACTTGGCATCCAGCGTGCCGATGTTCATGCCCGCCTGCCAGTTCCTGCTCAACTGGGCCGAGGCCTCGATTTCGATGCCCTGGATGACCGCACTGGTGGCATTGGTCAGATTGGATTGGCCGTTGGCGTCATAGGCATTGAGCTGCAGGTCGTTGTACTCGTTGCGGAAGACATTGCCGTTCAGGGTCACGGCACCGTCGGCCAGCGTTGACTTCAAGCCGGTCTCATAGGTGCGCACGGTCTCGGGCCGCAGCACGACGGAAGCGGCCGCCTCGGTCGCTCCGCGGCCATTGAAGCCACCGCTCTTGAAACCGGTCGTCACCGAGGCGTAGCCGAACAGATCGCGACTGAACTGGGCATCAATGCCGAGCTTCCAGTCCGCGCGGCCCCAATCCCGCTTGATCCGCACGTCGAAGCTGCGACTGCCGTCGGCCTTCAGCGCATCGAAGCTGAAGTCCTTGCTCTCGTGGCTGTAGCGCAGGCCGCCGGTGACCTTCCAGACCTTGTCGAAGCGCCAGTCTGCCTGGCCATAGGCGGCCACGGCCAGGGTCTTCTGCGCGACCGTGGCCAGGCCGCCCGTGCCGAAGATGTCCTGGCGCGTCGGCTGGTCGTTCTTCTCGCGGAAGGCGAACAGGCCGCCGGTCCAGCTCAGCGGACCCTTGCCGAGCGAGACGAACTGCATCTCGTAGCTGGCCTGCGATTGCGACTGGTCCTGGTACAGGTGATAGCGCTTCTGCGCCGTGCCGTCGGCGTCGATATAGAGCAGGTTGTCCATCTGCCGGTAGGTCAGGATATTGCGCCACTCGAAGGCGCCCATATCCGTCGAGGTCGTCAGCGAGAAGCCGGCCTGATCGAGATCATTGCTGCCATTCGGCAAATCGGTCTCCAGCGTCAGCAGATTGCTGTCGGCGTTGTTGACCGGGCGGCCGTACCTGGCAGCCTTGACGGGGTCGAGAATGCCCGATGCATAGCTGGGCCCGCTGCGCTGGCGCAGGATGTCGGCCGACAGCCGCACGTTGGTGTCGCGGCTCAGGTCAAAGGCAAAGCCGACTCGGCCACCCTTCATGTCCTCGTCATTGACGTCGCGGTTGTTGGTGATGTCGCGCATCGAGCCGCCGCGTGTCTTCGACATCAGGCCATACGACACGGCGACCGAATCGCCGAGCTTGGTGCCGCCACCGAGCTGCAGGTCGAAACGCCCCAGATTGCCGATGCGGGTCTCCGCCTCCAGGCGCGATTCGCCGGTGGGCTTCTTGGTCACATAACGCACCGCGCCACCGGTGGCGTTACGCCCATACAGCGTGCCCTGCGGGCCTCGCAGCACTTCCACCCGCTCCAGCTCGAACATGTCCAGCATCGCGCCGGTAGCACGCGCCAGATACATGTCGTCCACATAGATCGCTACCGACGGATCGGTCGTGAACACCGTGTCGTCGGTGCCGATGCCGCGCATGAAGATCTTTGCGCCGCTTGAGGTGCCGGTGGCTGCCTCGATGACGACATTGGGCACCTCGAACTTCATGTCGTCGAGGCGACGAATCTGCTTGCGTTCGAGGTCGGCCGCGCTCACTGCGGTGATCGCCACCGGCGTCGATTGCAGCGCCTCGTTGCGGCGCTGCGCGGTGACCACAACCACGCCCAGCTTGGCAGGCTCGGTTTGGGCGTCTGGTCCCGCTTCTTGCGGAGTCGGCGCAGGATCGGCAGCCTGGGCGTGTGCCGCCGGCAGGCTCAGGCTGAGCAGAACGCCCAGATACAAGGGGCTGAGGCGGACTGCGGGACGTGTTCGGAAGGAACGATTCACTAGTGTTACTCCTGTGCGTTCGGGCGGATGGGGCGCCAGCGGCCCCTGCAACACGCTCGTCATTTCCGAGCGTCAAATGTTGTCCGTACAAGATTGATTTGTACGGACAACATTGTCAACCTGGCATGTCCCTGACCTAGGGTAAGCCTGCAGCCGAAGAGTCGGCTGGAAACGACGAAGTGCGCCCTCGGCCCTGTGCAGGAGGCGCGCTTCGTGTGCATCGTGGCTTCGCAGAGAAACGGCAGATGCGCCGCCCCAGGCGCGGCCACAGCCCTTGCTGGGCGCTGAACTGCCCCAGGTTCAGGATCACGCCGATGGCGGCGCCGACGCCGCCCGCCGTCATCGGCGCCGTGATGCGCGGCCGACCTTCCCAAGCGAAGGTCGCCGTTTCGTCGCCATCGACGTTTGCGGCGCGCTCCAGGCGCGCCCGGCTACTGCCGCCCAGCCAGCGCGAAGCTGATCCGGAGCTTCCCGTTCACCACCTTCACGTCGCGCACGGCCAGCTTGGTCAGTGCGCCCTTGGCCGTGCCGGCATCCAGCGTGTAGACGGGGCGGGTGCTCAGCAGCGCGTTGATCACCACCGGCCCGCGCAGCTTCACGGCGGCGATAGAGGCCTCGGAGACGCCCGGAAACTCCAGCGTCGTGATCTGCAGATCGTCCAGGAACAGCTGGCCTTGCTCGGGCACATAGCGCGGCCGGCCGGAGAAGCCCACGCGGCCGGTCTGTTCGCGCCCGCCCAGCCTCAGCGTGGCGTCGGCGTTGAGGCCGATGCGGTCCTCGCCCTCGGTCAGCACGACCTCGGGCCTGGACAGGTCCAGGCAGGCGACGAGCAGCTCGCAGTGGTGGGTCGGGAAGCGCGCCTCGATGCGCGTCTGCAGTTCGGCCCGCTCGATGTCCAGATGATCGCCGGCCAGGCGGCTCACGACGGCGCAGGTGGCCAGCGCCAGGGCGGCGAGCAGGGCGGTGGCGAGGGCGGCGATGCGGCGGCTCATGGTGCAAGCCTACGGCAGCGAGGCCGCCACCCGCTCAGCCGCCTTGCAGCAGACGGACCGCCAGACCCGCCAGCGCGCACAGCGCGAGCAGCGGCATGACGCCAAGCCGCCAGCGGAACAGTGCGATGCCCGCGCCCACGGCGATCAGCGCCGCGACGCCGTCGAAGCCGCCGGCCAGCCCCTGCGGCCACAGCACGTGCCAGGCGAAGAACAGCGCCAGGTTCAGGATCACGCCGACGACGGCGGCGGTGATGGCCGTCAGCGGCGCGGTGAAGCGCAGCTGGCCGTGGGTGGACTCGATGATCGGCCCGCCGGCCAGGATGAAGACGAAGGACGGCAGGAAGGTGAAGAAGGTGACGACTCCGGCCGCCGCGGCGCCGGCCAGGAAGAGGGCGTCGGGGCCGAAGAGCTGCTTCGTCCAGCCGCCCACGAAGCCGACGAAGGCGACCACCATGATCAGCGGCCCCGGCGTCGTCTCGCCCAGCGCGAGGCCGTCCATCATCTGCGCGCCGGTCAGCCACTGGTGCTGCTCGACGGCGCCCTGGTAGACGTAGGGCAGCACGGCGTAGGCGCCGCCGAAGGTCAGCAGCGCGGCCTTGGTGAAGAAGGTGCCCATCTGCGCGAGCGCCCCCTGCGGGCCGACGGCCAGCACCAGCGCCGCCATCGCAACGGCCCACAGGCCCAGGCCGGCGGCCAGCGTGCGCGCCAGCCGGCCGCGTCTGAAGCGGGCGTGCGGGGGCGTGGGCGTGTCGTCGTCGATGAGCGCCGGGCCGTGCGGCCGCCCGCCCGCGCCGGGGCCGCCGCCCAGCGTGAAGACCTGCGGTGCGAAGCGCCCGCCGACGTGGCCGACCAGCGCTGCGGCGCCCACGATGAGCGGGAAGGGCGCGTGCAGCGCAAACAGCGCGACGAAGGCCGCGGCGGCGATCGCCCAGAGCCAGGCGTTGCGCAGCGCCCGCGTGCCGATGCGGTGGGCGGCGTGCACCACGAGCGCCGTCACGGCGGGCTTGAGGCCGTAGAACAGCCCGGCCACCACCGGCAGCTGCCCCCAGGCCAGGTAGACCCAGGACAGCGCGACCAGGATGAGCAGAGACGGCAGCACGAAGAGCAGGCCGGCCACGAGCCCGCCGAGGGTGCGGTGCATCAGCCAGCCGATGTAGGTGGCCAGCTGCTGGGCCTCGGGGCCGGGCAGCAGCATGCAGTAGTTCAGCGCGTGCAGGAAGCGCCGCTCGCTGATCCAGCGGCGGCGCTCGACCAGCTCGGTGTGCATGATGGCGATCTGCCCCGCCGGCCCGCCGAAGCTGATGAAGCCGAGCTTGAGCCAGAAGCGCAGGGCTTCCCAGAAGCCGACGGGGCGGGGCGGGGATTCGATGGCGGGGCTCCCGGGCAGAGAAGGGCAGGCGGCAATGTACGGCCTCGCCGGCCGCTACCGCGACTCATACCTTCCGGCGGTTTGGTGATGCGTTCAGTCGCGAACTTGAGCGCCGTGGGGATTTGTCCGGCGTTAACGTTCGGGGCTTGTCTCCTCCTCCCGTCAAGGGTGGATTCAGCCCTTCGGACCGCTTCGCCGGCCGAAGGGTTTTTTCTTGCCCGTTGCCGGCGCCGGGGCGCGCGTCTCCGCAGAGTTGGGGAGCCGCCCGGCATGACCCGGTGGCGCCGCCCGCGGATTTGCCCGAGGCTCGCGTCCATCGACAGCAGGCGCCAGCCGAAGGGGAGAGCTCATGACGTCCGTGGTCATCACCGGGAGCCGCTACCTGGTCCACCCCGAGCAGGCCGACCGCTACGGCCCCTTCGAGAAGACCTTTCTCGCCGAGGGCGACTCCTGGATGGACGCCAGCTCGGCCGTCCAGGGCTCGCTGCCCTACTTCCTCGTCGAGGAGTTCAACCGGCGCGGCAAGACCCATCTCGTCATCAACATCTCCACGTCGGGGCAGACGCTGCAGCGCATCTCCGAGACCATGAGCGGCGACTACCTGTGGTGGCTCAGGCAGCTGAGCTACGACGCCGTGCTGCTCAGCGCCGGCGGCAACGACTTCATCGACGCCGCCCGCGACGAGGCGCCCGGCGAAGGACTGCTGTTCGACATGCAGGGCCAGCCGCTGCCCGCCGACGGCTATGCCTGCGTCCGCCAGCAGGCGGTGGCCGATCTCGTCGGCAAGTTCCTGAACCCGAACTTCGACGCCATGTACCGGGCGCTGCGGGACAGCGCCCGCAACGCGGACACGCCGATGTTCCTGAACGGCTACGACACGCCGGTGGCCCGCAACGCGCCGGCCATCCCCGGCCTGGTAGGCCCCTGGCTGTGGACGGCCTACCTGAAGAACCACATCGACCCCACGCTGTGGCCCGCGCTGACGGCGGGCCTGTTCCGGGACATCGAGGCGGCGGTGGCGGGCTGGCAGGCCGGGCGCGCGGGCGTGGCGCTGGTGCCCACCACCGGCGTGCTCACGCCGGCCTCGCCCGATGCCACTGGCAGCAGCGGCGACTGGAAGAACGAGATCCATCCGAACGCCGGCGGGTGGCGCAAGCAGGCCCGGATATGGGCCGGCCTGCTGGCCTGACCGCGCGCCGCGGCGCCGGGCGCCGTCACGCTCCTGTCATGCCACGAGCCCAGCATCGCCGGTTTTGCACCGCCGCATTGCTGCATGAGACTGCTGCCTGTCCTGCTGGCCTTGACCGGCCTTGCCGCCGCCCACTCTGCCCACGCTGCCGAGCCGCCGCTGGCGCTCAGCTTCGGTGACTTCTTCGTGCAGCCCGCCGGGCCGCGCGGCCTGGAGCCCACGGCGCGGCTGCTGGCCGCGCGTGGCCGCGAGGTGCGCCTCGTGGGCTTCATGGTGCAGCGCGAGCAGGCGCAGCCCGGGCGCTTCCTGCTGACGCCGCGGCCGGTGTCCATGGCCGAGCATGCCGACGGCGAGGCCGATGACCTGCCCGCCGCCACCGTCACCGTGCTGCTGCCGCCAGGCCAGCGCGACCGTGTCGTCGCCCACCAGGCCGGGCCGCTGGCGCTGAGCGGCCGGCTCGAGTACGGCCCCGCCGAGGACGAGACCGGCCGCGTGTCGTGGCTGCGCCTGCACCTCGCGCCCGACGCGCTGGCCACCGCCCCTCAATCGCACTGAGCCCTCCTCGATGAAACCCACCCTGCATCTTGCGGCCCACGCGGCCCTCGCGGTCCTCGCCGTCGGCTCCGCCACTGCCGCCCCCAGCGTGACGCGCCTCACCCCGCCCAGCGAGCTGTTCGCCAGCGGCCGCGCCGACCCCGTCATCGCCCGTTTCCTGCCCGGCCAGCGCTTCGACCTGCAGGCCACCATCCGGCCCGATGCCGGCCAGAAGATCACCGCCGCGCGCTTCCTCGTCAACGGCAGGCCCGCGGGCGCCACCGTGGCGCTGCGCGACTGCGCGACGGGCTGCGTGAAGGGCGTCGCCGCCGAGACGGCCATCGCCACGGTGCGCGCGGTGTCCAGCGCGGCGGCCGGCCGGCACGAGTTCAGCGTCGAGGCCACGCAGGCCGATGGCCGGAAGGTCGTCGCCCGGGGCAACTTCGAGATCGTGCCCTTCACCGCGGCGCTGGGCCCCAAGGTGAAGAACATCATCATCCTGCTGGGTGACGGCATGGGTGCCGCGCAGCGCACGGCCGCGCGCATCGTGCACGGCTATGCCCAGGGCAAGGCGCTGCAGCCGCTGGCCATGGACACGTTCAACGCGACGGCGCTGGTCAAGACCGCCTCGCTGAACTCCATCGTCACCGATTCGTCGCCCGGCATGACGGCCTATGTGAGCGGGAACAAGAACAACAACAACGAGGAGGGCGTGTTCCCCGACGACACGCTGGACCCCTTCGACAACCCGCGCATCGAGTACCTCAGCGAGTACCTGCACCGCACGCAGGGCAAGCAGCTGGGCATCGTGACGACGGCCGACGTCTTCGACGCCACGCCGGCCGGCAATGCCGTGCACACCAGCAACCGCGGCGCGGGCACCGGCATCGTGGACCAGTTCTTCGACGACCGCTCCCGCACCGGCCTGGCCGTGCTGATGGGCGGCGGCCGCAAGTGGTTCCTGCCGGCCGGCACGCCCGGCTCGGCGCGCACCGACAGCAACGACTACGCCTTCTCCGCCACCGACCCGCACACGGCCGAGATCGTCCGGCGCTGGGGCGTGAGCGCCGGCGCGCTGGACAAGGACCGCGACCTCATCAAGGAGTTCCAGTCCGCCGGCTTCCAGTACGCCGGGACGAAGACCGACCTCGACCAGGCCGATCCGGCCATGCCGCTGCTGGGCCTGTTCGCGTTCTCCAACATGAACGTGGCGCTGGACAAGATCAACGGCCGCCGCGGCACCGACCGCAACGGCCTCTCCGGCGCCAGCGTCGTCGAGGACTTCGGCCTGCCCGACCAGCCCATGCTCGACGAGATGGCCGCCAAGGCGCTGGACGTGCTGAAGGGCGCGCCCAAGGGCTTCGTGCTGATGATCGAGGGTGCGTCCATCGACAAGCAGGCCCATGCGATGGACACCGAGCGCTGGATGCTGGACACGCTGGAGTTCGACCGCGCCGTGCGCGTGGCGCAGGACTTCGCGGCCGCGCGCGGCGACACGCTGGTCATCGTGACCGCCGACCACGAGTGCTCGGGTGCGGCGCTGATCGGCGGCTCCATGGTCACCGACGCCAGACTCGCCGAGCTGGCGACCAAGAAGGGCGTGGCCAACCTGCGCAACGGCGTGGTGGGCGCCTACGAGAAGGCCGGCTTCCCGCGCTACAGGCTGGCCGCCGACGGTTACCCCGAGACCACCGACATCGACTACCGCCTGCTGGTGGGCTACGGCGCCAATGCCGACCGCCACGAAGACTGGCGCACCAAGAAGACGCCGCAGCGCGACGGCCAGCAGCCGTTCGCCAGCGAGATGCCGCTGAAGTGGTATCCCGCCAACGCAGCCGAGCGTGACGACGCGCTGGGCGAGTACCTCGTCACCGGCCAGGTGCCGGGCGAGCAGGCCGTGCACACCGCCACCGACGTGCCGCTGTCGGCCTACGGCCCCGGCGCGCTGGCGTTCACCGGCGTCATCGACAACACCGACGTGTTCTTCAGGCTTGCGCAGGCGGCCGTGAAGGGCGTCGTCGCGCCGGCGGACGCCAGCGGCTCGAGCAGGCCGCCCCGGCCCCGGCGCTGAGCGCGCCCGGCTGACCTTCGGCAGGGTCGGCGTCAGGCGGGATACTGGCCCGCCCCAAGGAGACCCAGCGCATGAAGAACCTGTCGATCACCCTCGCCCTGGCCGCCGCCTGCGTTGCCGCGCAGGCCCAGCCCGCCGACCCGCTGAAGGCCGCCGTCGCGGCCGACAACCGCCTCGTCGGCAACGCCGCCCGCGACGCCGAGCGCCACCCCTACGAGACGCTGAGCTTCTTCGGCATCAAGCCCGGCGACACCGTCGTCGAGCTCGCCCCCGGCGGCGGCTGGTACACCGAGATCCTCGCGCCCTACCTGCGCGAGCGCGGCCAGCTCTACGCCGCGGACGGCGGCAGCGCCCGCTTCAAGGCCAAGATGGAGTCCATGGGCGTCTACGGCAAGGTCACCCTCACCAGCTTCAACCCGGCCAAGGGCCAGTTCGACATCGCCCCGGCCGGCAGCGCCGACGCGGTGCTGACCTTCCGCAACGTGCACAACTGGATGAACGGCGGCACGGCCCAGGCCGTGTTCGACGCCGCCTTCAAGGCGCTCAAGCCCGGCGGCGTGCTGGGTGTGGAGGAGCACCGCCTGCCGGCCTCGCGCGCGCAGGACCCCAAGGCCGGCACGGGCTATGTGCACGAGGCCGTCGTCATCAAGTTCGCCGAGAACGCCGGCTTCAAGCTCGCCGGCCGCAGCGAGGTCAATGCTAACCCCAAGGACACGGCCGACCATCCCGAGGGCGTCTGGACGCTGCCGCCGACCTACGCACTCAAGGACAAGGACCGCGCCAAGTACCAGGCCATCGGCGAGAGCGACCGCATGACGTTGAAGTTCGTCAAGCCTTGAGGGCAGGGCGGGCATGACCCACGCCGTCATCGGCTACGGGCGCCTCGCGCGGGCGCTGGTGCCGGCGCTGCGCGCGGCGGGCGAGGCGGTCGTCGTCGGGCGGCGCTCGCCGGGCGCGGGCGAGTTCGCGCCGGCCGAGGCAGCCCGCGCGGCCGACTGGGTCTGGCTGACCGTCCCCGACGACCACATCGCCGCCACCGCCGCCGCGCTGCCCTGGCGAGCCGGCCAGCTCGCCCTGCACTGCAGCGGTGCCACGCCGCTGGCTGCGCTGGCGCCCGCGCCGGCCGCCGCCGGCTTTCATCCGCTGAAGCTGCTGGCCGGCGACGCCGGCCTGGCGGGCGTGCATGTGGGCATCGAGGCCGATACCGCGCACCGGCCGGCGCTGGATGCGCTGGCGCGGGCCCTGGGCATGGAGCCGCTGGCCTTGCCCGCGCCGATGTCGACCCGGGCGCGGGCGTCGTACCACGCGGCGGCCAACCTGGCGGCCAGCGGCGTGCTGGCCGTGCTGGCCGAGGCGCGGGCGCTGTGGACGGCCGCCGGCCTGGCCCCGGCCGACGCGCTGCCGGCGCTGGCACCGCTGAGCCGTGGCGCGCTGGACACGGCGCTGGCGCGCGGGCTGGCCGGTGCCGTCTCCGGGCCCGTCGCGCGCGGCGACGTGGGTGTGCTGACGCGCCATCTGGACGCAGTGGCCGCGGCGGGCCTGGACGCCGACCTGCTGCTCACCCTGGCCCGGCGCCAGCTCGCCCTGGCCGAGGCCGCCGGGCGCCTGGACGGGGCGCAGGTGGCCGCATTGAAAGCCTGGCTGGCGGCAGCGTGACAAAGGCCGCGTTCGGCCGCTTCTGCGGAGCGGCCGCGGCAGGGGTGCACTTCTAAACTTCCCAAACCCGTCGCCGATGGCGGGAGCAGCCAGGGAATTCAGATGTCCGACGCCTCCATCCAAGCCGTGATCCGGGCCGACGCCGCCCAGATCCTGCACAACGTCGCCGACGAACTGCCCGATGCCCGCGAGCGCCTGGCCTATGTGCGCAGCATGACGGAGCAGGCCGCGACGAAGGTGCTCAACCTCGTCGAGGTGGCGCAGGCGGATGCGGAGGCGGTGAGCAAGAAGGGCCGCGAGCTGTCCGACGCGCTGAACCGGCTGGCCCTGTCCACCAACATCAGCCAGGAGCGCGCCCGCGCGCTGATGAAGCTCTGCGCCGCCTACGCGGCCGACGCCGCCAGCTTCGCGGCGCGCGAGAAGTCGCTGCACACCGAGATCATGATGTCGCAGGACTTCCAGGATCTGTCCGGCCAGGTCATCAACAAGGTCAGTCGCATGCTGGAGCGCATGGAGCCGCCGCTCAACGACCTGATCGATTCCCTGCCGCCGCCGCCCGCCGCGGTCAATGCGACCATGGAGCTCGGCGGCGTGCAGACGCCCGACAAGGCCCTCAAGCAGGACGACGTGGACGACCTGCTGGCCAGCCTCGGCTTCTGATCTTCCGGTTGCCCGGGCTGCTAGGCCCAGGACACCGGGTCCAGCCGGTAGTAGCCGCTCAGCTCGGCGTACAGCGCCGGATGGCCCGCGGCCAGCTCGACGGGGCGCTCGAAGAACAGCTCGCTGATGACGGCGAAGAACTCCGCCGGGTCGGTGGCCGCGTAGGCGTCGATGAGCCCCGGCTCGCCGCGGGCCAGCCGCCAGCGCAAGGCGTCGAACTCGTTCTGCATCACCGTCGACCAGCGCCGGTAGGCCGCGGCCGTGGGCAGCGCGGGTGCGCCATTGGCCGGGCCGCCCGCCTGGTCCAGCTGGTGGGCGAACTCGTGGATGACGACGTTGTGCCCGTCGCCCGGCGTGGCGGCGCCGCGCTTGACCTCGTCCCAGGCCAGCAGCACCTGGCCCTGGCTCCAGCTCTCGCCGGCCAGCACGCGGCGCTGGTCGGACAGCACGCCGCCGGACCCGGACACCGGCCGGTCCACGACGAAGGCGCCCGGGTAGACCAGCACCTGGCGCAGCTCCGGGTAGATGCCGCGGGCCGCGCCGAGAAGCGGCAGGCAGGCCAGCGCGGCAATGGTCACGCGGACCTCGTCCGTCACGCGCAGCCCGCGGCAGCCGAGGATGGGCTTCTCGGCCAGGAAGACCTGCATCAACCCCTTGAGCCGGAGCTGCTGGCGGGCGGGCAGCCGTGCCACCAGCGGCACGTGGCGGCGCAGCAGACGGCGCCAGGCGGTCGGGAAGGGGCGGCTCGCGATGCGCTCGCGGCGCCGCTTCACCCACAGGGGCCACAGCGCGATGCCGGCGGCGGCCAGCAGGACGAGGCAGAAGCAGACGAACAAGGCCATGCCCTGCAACTGGGTCCGGCCGCGCGGTTTGCAAGCCGCGGCGAAACCCGCAGCTGGTACAACGGCGCATGCCCAAGCCGCCCCCTTCCCAGCTGCAGGCCTGGCAGGTGCTGCTGGGCGGCATCTGCGCGCTGGTGCTGACCATCGGCCTGGCCCGCTTCGCCTACACGCCGCTGCTGCCGCAGATGCACGCCCAGGCGGGCCTGGGCGTGGCCGACGGCGGGCTGCTGGCGGCCATCAACTACGCCGGCTACATGAGCGGCGCGCTGCTGGCCGCCTGGATCGAGAGCCCGGCCTGGCGCCGGCGCCTGTACAGCTGGGGGCTGCCGCTGGCCCTGCTCGTCACGGCGCTGATGGGCTGGAGCACATCCTTCGGCGCGTGGGCGGTATCGCGCTATGTCGGCGGCCTGTGCGGCGCCGCCGGCATGCTGCTGGGCTCGGGCCTCGTGCTGGGCTGGCTGATGCGCTCGGGGCGGCGGCCCGAGCTGGGGCTGTACTTCATCGGCCTGGGCCTGGGCATCGTCGTGTCGGCCCTCGGCGCGATGGGCATGACGGCGCTGCGGCTGGACTGGGCAGAGCAATGGCAGGGCTTTGCGCTGCTTGGGCTGGTGTTCCTCGTCCCGGCCTGGCGGTGGCGCCCGCCGGTGCCGCCGCCGCCCACCAAGGCCGCGGCCGGCCGGGGCCCGAGCCGGCGCTGGATGGCGCTGATGGTGGTGGCGTATTTCTGCGCCGGCTGGGGCTTCGTCATCAACGCGACCTTCACCGTCGCCATCGTCGAGAAGCAGCCGCTGCTGGCCGGCCAGGGGCCCTGGGCCTGGCTGCTCGTGGGCCTGGCGGCCACGCCGGCCGTGTTCGTCTGGGACCGCATCGCACGGCGCACGGGCGACGTCGGCGCGCTGCTGATCGCCTTCGGCGCACAGATCGTCGGCGTGCTGCTGCCGGTGCTCGCGCAAGGCCTGCTTGCCGCGCTGGCCGGTGCGCTGCTGTACGGGGCCACCTTCATCGGCATCGTCAGCCTGACGCTGGCGTTGGTGGGCCGCCGCTCGCCCGCCAATCCCGGCAAGGCGATGGCGCGGCTGACGCTGAGCTACGGCGTGGCCCAGGTCAGCGCGCCGGCGCTGACCGGCCGCATGGTGGAGGCCAGCGGCAGCTTCGACGCGGCGCTGTGGCTGACGGCCGCGGTGCTGGCGGTGGGAATGGGGGTGCTGGCCGTCGTGCGGCGCGAGTCGCCCTGAGCTGGCTTACTTGCCGACGGGCGTGGGCGATTGAGCCCGAACCTTGTCTCCAAAGGTGGCCGCGTTGGCACGCTCGTCTTCCTTCTGCTGCACGCTGCGGCACTTCACCTTGGAGAACATCGAACCCACCTGCTCCTCACGGTCGCAGATGACGTCCTTGTCCTTGGCAACGGCAACCTGTTCGTTGCCGGCGGGTGCCGTGGCGCAACCGGCCAATGCCGCGGCCAGGACGAGGGACAGGCAAGTCGTGGGCATCACTCGTTTCATGTCGGAAGGCGATCAGATTGCTGAGGCGCCGCAGGATACTGCGAGCCCGAACATTTGCCGCCCTTGAGATGAGACAACTGCTGGTTATCTTCACCTTCCTCGGCCTGATGCAGGCGGCGGCGCAGGCGCAGCACATGGCTCGCCCCTTCGATGCCGAGGCGGCAAACAGCATGCAGCGCCTCGTCGAACCCGAGATTTCGCCCGACGGGCGCTGGGTGGTCTATGGCCTGCGCGCGGCCGACCCGGCCAAGGACAAGTACCGGACCGACCTTTGGCTCGCGCCCACGGCCGCAGGCGGCACGCCGCGGCGGCTGACCTTCAGCGGCGACATCGGCGGCAAGCCGCGCTGGGTCGGGCCGGAGGGTGCGGCCATCGTCTTCCTGGCCGCGCGCGGCAGCGACGACGACAAGAAGAAGGGCGCGCAGCTCTGGCGCCTGGCACTGGCCGGTGGCGAGGCCGAGCCGCTGACCGACCTCAAGGGCGGCGTCGAGGACTATGCGGTCTCGCCCGATGGCGGCCGCGCGGTGCTCGTCGTGCAGGAGGAGGCGCCGGACCCCGAGAAGCTCGCCGGCTGGCGGCGCAAGACGCCGCTGCCCATCGTCATCGATGGCTTCCACTTCAAGCAGGACCGCGAGGGTTATCTCGAGGGGCGGCGCAAACACCTGCAGCTGCTGGACCTGGCCAGCCGCAGGCTCGAGGCGCTGACCCAGGGCGAGTTCGACGAGGTCGCGCCGGCCTGGAGCACGGACGGACGCCGGCTCGCCTTCCTCAGCAGGCGCTCGCCCGAGCGCGACCGCACCGAGGCGACCGGCCTCTTCGTCATGTCCGTCGAGGCCGGTGCTGCGGCGCAGGCCCTGGCGACGCTGACGACGGACAGCGACGCCCGCCCCGCCTGGAGCCCCGATGGCCGCTTCATCGCGCTGCCGACCGGCGACGAGGTGAAGTGGAGCGCCTACCAGCAGTGGCGCCCCGGTGTCTTCGACGCGGGCAGCGGCGCGGTGCGTGTGCTGGGTGCGGAGCTGGATCGCGGCTGGCAGCCGCAGCTGGCCTGGGCCGCGGACGGCAAGGCCTTGATCGGCGTCGTCGACGATGACCGCCAGAGCCGGCTCACCCGCATCGCGGTGGCGGACGGCCAGGTCCAGCGGCTCAGCGGCCCGGGCACGGCGGGGCAGGCCAGCGTGGCGCGCGACGGCCGCGTCGCCTTCCTGGCCGGCGGCTGGCAGCAGCCCGCCGAGCTGCAGGTGCTGGACGCCACCGGGCCGCGTGCGGTGACGGCCCATCATGAAGGCTGGCGCAACGGCCTGGCCCTGTCCCGCCTGCGCGAGTTCGCGGCGAAGAGCGCCGACGGCACGGAGGTGCGCGGCCTGCTGGCACTGCCGGCCGAGGCCGCGCCGCCGCTGCCCACCGTGCTGCTCATCCACGGTGGCCCGAACAGCCAGGACGCACTGGAGCTCTCCACCCGCAGCGCGCTGCGCGAGCGCCTGGTGGCGGCCGGCTACGCGGTGCTGCTGGTCAACTACCGCGGCAGCAGCGGCCGCGGCAAGGCCTTCCAGCGCGCGATCTTCGCGGACTGGGGCCGGCTGGAGGTGCAGGACCTGCATGCCGCCCTGGACTGGGCGGTCAAGCAGGGCATTGCCGACCCGTCGCGCCTGGGCGTGGGCGGCTGGAGCTATGGCGGCATCCTGACCAATGCGCTGATCGCCGCCGACGCGCGCTTCAAGGCCGGCGTCAGCGGCGCCGGCAGCGGCAACCAGCTCAGCATGTTCGGCACCGACCAGTACGCCGTGCAGTACGAACGCGAGATGGGGCCGCCCTGGGCACAGCGCGAGCGCTGGCTCAAGGTGTCCGCCCCCTTCTTCAAGGCCGACCGCATCAGCACGCCGACCCTGTTCCTCGGCGGCGAGAAGGATTTCAACGTGCCGATCTCGGGCAGCGAGCAGATGTACCTGGCCCTGAAGACGCTGGGCGTGCCGACCCAGCTCGTCATCTACCCGGGGCAGTTCCATGGCCTGTCGCTGCCCAGCTACCAGCGCGACTGGGAGACGCGCTTCGTGGCCTGGATGGACCGCCACCTCAAGCCGCAGACACAGTCCGCCACGAAGTAACTCTGTGTGAGCCCGTCATCCGGGCGGCGTGGCGGGGGGTTAGAGGCATGCGGCCGCGCTTTCTGCGGCCTGGAGTTGCCTCATGAAACGACTGGCCCTGGCTCTCACGCTGATCACTTCCGCGGCCCTGCTGTCGGGCTGCATCGTCGTGCCGCCCCGCCATGGCGGTTACTACCATGACCGCCCCTATCAGGGGGATGGCCGCTACCAGGGCGACGGCCGCTACCAGGGCGGGCCGTACTACGGCCAGCCGGGGCCGCGGCGATGAGACGCGCCAGCCTGAGCCTCGCACTGGCATCGGCGGCCCTGCTGTCGGCTTGCGTGGTGGTGCCTGCCCAGCGCGCGGGCTATTACGGCGGCGGCTACGGCGACGGGTCCGAGGTCATCGTGGACACGCCGCCGCCGGCGCCCTACGCCGAGGTCGTGCCGGTCATGCCCTACCCGGGCGCCGTGTGGGTCGGCGGCTACTGGGGCTGGCGCGGCGGGCGCCACCAGTGGGTGCCGGGCTACTACGAGCGCCCGCACCCCGGCTACCGCTACGAGCCCAACCGCTGGGAGAACCGCGGCGGGCGTTGGCATCTGCGCATCGGCGGCTGGTTCCGCCTCTGATCAGACGCGCTCGATGATGGTGGCGATACCCATGCCGCCGCCCACGCACAGGGTCACGGCGCCGGTCTGAAGGTCGCGCCGCTCCAGCTCGTCGAGCAGCGTGCCCAGCAGCATCGCGCCGGTCGCGCCGAGCGGGTGGCCCAGCGCGATGGCGCCGCCGTTCACGTTGATGCGATCCGCGTCCAGGCCGAGGTCGCGCGCCGTCTTCAAGGGGACGGCGGCGAAGGCCTCGTTGATCTCCCACAGGTCAACGTCGCCGGGCTGCATGCCGGCCTGCTTCAGCGCCTTCAGGCAGGCCGGCGTCGTGCCCGTGAGCATGATCGTGGGCTCGCTGCCCGTCACGGCGGCGGCGCGGATGCGGGCGCGGGGCCTGAGCCCGGCCGCCTCGCCGCCGGCCCTGGAGCCCACCAGCACGAGTGCCGCGCCGTCGACGATGCCCGAGGAGTTGCCGGCATGGTGGTGATGCGCGATGGCGGATACCTGCGGGTATTTGCGCAACGCCAGCGCGTCGAACCTTGCGCCCAGCTTGACGAAGCTCGGGTTCAGCGCGGCCAGCGTCTCGGGCGTCGTCTGCGGGCGGATGGTTTCGTCCTCGGCCAGCAGCAGCGCGCCGGTCTCGTCATGCACGGGCACGAGGGCGCCGGCAAAGCGGCCTTCGGCGCGTGCCGCCGCGGCGCGCTGGTGCGAGCGCGCGGCATGGGCGTCAAGCGCCTCCCGGGAGAAGCCTTCCAGTGTCGCGATCAGATCGGCGCTGATGCCCTGGGGCACGAAGCCGATGGCGTCGACGACGCGTGCATCCAGCAGCCAGGCGCCGCCGTCGCTGCCCATGGGCACGCGGCTCATGCTCTCCACGCCGCCGGCCACGAGCAGGCGCTCGAAGCCGCTCGCCACCTTGGCCGCGGCGAGGTTGACGCTCTCCAGCCCCGAGGCGCAAAAGCGTGACTGCGTGACGCCCGCGACCGACTCGGCCCAGCCGGCGTCCAGCGCGGCGATGCGGGCGATGTCGCCGCCCTGCTCGGCGATGGGCGTCACGCAGCCGAGCACGATGTCGTCGACGAGGCGCGTGTCCAGCCGGTTGCGCTCGCGCAGGGCCTGCAGCAGCGTGCGCACCAGCCAGATCGGCGTGGCCGCGTGCAGCGATCCGTCGGGCTTGCCCTTGCCGCGCGGCGTGCGGCAGTGGTCGTAGAGGTAGGCGTCGAACATGGTGGGTTCCGGCGATACGTTGGCAGGAGTCATTGTGGACTCCAGGCCGCCGCGCGGCGGCGCAGGAACCTGCGCACGGCCTCGTCGCTTTCCAGCGCGATCGCGCGTTCGCAGGCTTCACGGGCTTCGGCGGAGCGCCCGCACTGGCCCAGCAGCTCGGCACGCGCGGCCCAGTAGGGCTGGTAGCCCGCCAGTGGCGTGTGGCCGGCGAGCGCCTCCAGCCGCGCCAGGCCCGCGGCCGCGCCCGCGGTGCGGGAGAGCGCGACCGCATGGTTCAGCACCGCGACCGGCGAGCCCGTCAGGTCGCACAGCGCGGCGTACAGGCGCTCGATGGCCGGCCAGTCGGCCTGGCCGCTGCGCCGCCCCTGCACGTGGGCCGACTGCAGCGCGGCCTCCAGTTGGTAGCGGCCGATCCGGCGATGGCTGCCGGCCAGGTGCAACAGGCCCTCGGCCTCCTGGATGAGCCGGCCGTCCCACAGCGCGGGGTCCTGTGCCGTCAGCGGCACGTAGACGCCCTCGGCATCTCGGCGCGCGGCGCGGCGGGCGTGGGAGTACAGCATCAGCGCGAGCAAGCCCAGCGCCTCGGGCTCCTGCGGCAGCAGCGAGGCGACCAGGCGGGCGAGCCAGATCGCCTCCTCGGCGAGGTCGCGTCGGCGCGGGTCGGTGCCTGCCGCGTCGGTCCAGGCGTCGGCATAGACGGCGTAGATGGCCGACAGCACGGCAGCCAGGCGCTCGGCCAGTTCGCCGCGCGAGGGCACCTGCAGGCCGATGCCGGCCTGGCGGATCTTGGCCTTGGCGCGCACGAGGCGCTGGCTCATCGCCGCCGGTGCGACGAGGAAGGCGGCGGCGATGGTCGCCGCATCGAAGCCCAGCACGGCCTGCAGCATCAGCGGCGCGCGCGCCGCCGCGTCGATGGCCGGGTGGGCGCAGGCGAACATCAGCTCCAGGCGGCGGTCCGGCAGTGCGTGCGCGTCCGGCGGCGTCTCGAGCTCGGCCAGCCATTCGAGCCAGGCCGCGGCCTGCTCGCCGCGGCGCCGGTCGCGCAGGGCGTCGATGGTCTTGCGGCGCGCGACGGTCAGCAGCCAGGCCTCCGGGTTGGCCGGGATGCCGTCGCGCGGCCAGTGCGTCAGCGCGGCCTCGAAGGCGTCGGCCAGGGCATCCTCGGCCCCGGCCACGTCGCGCGAGCGCGCCGCAAGGCAGGCGACCAGCCGGCCATAGCTGCGCCGCGCGGCCTGCTCCGCGGCGGCCGGCGTGCCTGGCATCACCTGTCCATTGCCCATTCGCGGCGCCCGCAGCCAATGAAACTGGCGCGTTCAGGCGCGGGCGCCGGGCCTCTCCTCAGGTCGGCCAGACCGGCCTCACTTCGACGGTGCCATGGCTGGCGCCCGGGCAGCGGGCGGCCCAGCTCAGCGCGGCGTCCAGGTCCGGCACGTCGATGAGGAAATAGCCACCCAGCTGCTCCCGGGTCTCGATGAAGGGGCCGTCCAGCACCTCGGTCCTGCCGTCGCGCACGCGCACCGTCGTCGACATGTCGCCCGGCTGCAGCCGGTTGCTGCCGCGGTCGACGCCGGCCTTGGCCAGGGCCTCGGCATAGGCCATGTAGGCCGCCATCGCGGCCGAGCTCTCGGCCTCGCTGAGGGCCGCGAAGCCGGCGGGGTCGGCGTGGATCAGCAGCATGTATTCCATGGGGTTCTCCTTGAAGGGGCAGGCGGTGCAAGGCGCACCGTCTGTCAATGACGCTTGGCCGCCGTGCCATTTCGACATGGCCGCGGAAAATTCCTTGCGTCGCCTCCTTCAGGCGATGCCGACGGCCGCTTCCAGCGTCGCGATCTCTTCCTCCACGTAGGCGGCCAGCCGGCCCAGGTTGGGCAGGGCGTCGGTGGCGATCAGGCCGACGTGGAGCGTGCCCGCGTAGCTGAACAGCGTGATGTTGAGCAGGTGGGTGGCCGGCAGCGTCGAGACCGGGTGCATCTCCAGCAGCGGCGCGCCCTTCAGGTACAGGCGCGCGGCCGGCCCGGGGACGTTGGACACCAGCGTGTTGCCCATGGGCGTGACGACGTCGGCGAGCTTGAGCATGCCGGCGATCTGGCCCAGCAGGCCGGTGAGGATGGTGTAGGTCTCGACCGCCTCGGGCGAGACGGCGTCGATCATGGCGCGCACGTTGCGCAGCGAGTAGCCGACGTTGCGCAGCCGCACGTAGGCGTCGTCGGTGGGCGGCGACAGGTCGACGAGGATGATGCCGATCTTGTTGCCGCCGCTCCTGTCGTTCCCATCCCCTTCGCCCCGCAGGTTGACGGGCATCTGGATGGTGATCGGCCGGTCCAGCACCACGCCCTCGTCGGCGAGGTAGCGGTGCATGGCGCCGTCCAGGCAGGTCAGGGCCACATGGTTGAGCGTGGCGCGCGACAGCTTGCGGATGGCGTCGATGCGGGCCATGGGCACGGCGGCCGTGGCGAACTGGCGGCCGGGCGTGGCGTTGCCGGTGAAGGGCGTGTCGCCGCTGGCCATGAAGGGCAGGGCGATGGCGTTCTTGGTCAGCTTGACGGCTTCCAGCGCCAGCATGGCCGTGAGCCGGCCGATGCCGACGGCGCGCTTGCTGTTGGCGGTCAGCTGCTTCCAGACGGTGCCGGCGACGGCCTGGTCCAGCCGCTTCTTGCGGCCATGGTCACCGCGGTGCGTGTGGGGCAAGGTCCAGACGGGCGTGACGGTCGGATCGTCCGGCGTCGTGCGCAGCGACGCCACGCCCCAGCGCGTCATCGTGATGCCGTCGGCCACCGCGTGGTGCATCTTGTAGTAGACGGCGAACTGCCGGTCCCAGAGGCCGGCGATGACGTGCACCTCCCACAGCGGCCGGCTGCGGTCCAGCATCGGTTCGTGCAGCCGGGACGTCAGCGCGTAGAGGGCCGCGCGGTCGTTGGCGCCGCGTTCGAGCTTGTGGAAGAAGACGTGTTGCGCCAGGTCCACGTGCTCGGCCGTGCGCCAGCTGGGCATCAGCGTCGGCGAGACGAAGTTGATGACCTGGTCGAAGGGCGGCTGAACCTCGGTGTGGGCCAGGAACTCCTCGTAGAGACGCTTCGCGAAGCCGGCGCCCCCGCCCTTGGGAATCTGGTGGATGTGCAGCCCCGCCACATGCTTGGGGCTGGCCTCGCTCTCGGCAATGAAGAAGGCGAGGTCGAGCAGGGAGAGGCGGGTCATGACACCCAGCATAGGCGGGTGCCCGGGGCGGTCAAACCAGGGGAATCACGCGTCGCCGCTGGCCGCCTTCCGCCGGCCGCTGCGGCGTTCCTTGTCCGCCAGCCGGTCGGCCTCGGCCTGTTCCGCCTTGCGCGCCTCCTCGGCGGCGGCGGCCTGGCGCCAGGCCGTCATGTCCTCGGGCGTCTCCAGCGTGATGCGGCCCAGCAGCCCCTGGCGGTAGTCGACCAGCAGCGCCTCGGCGGCCTTGTGCATCTGCACGCCGCCGCCGCGGATCTTGGCGCCCCGCTTGATGCCAATGGCCTCCAGCACCGCCTCGTCGGCTCCCAGCGCCTCCAGGCCGTAGCGCTCCTGCAGCCGTTCGGGGTAGCGGCGCTTGAGCACGTTGATCAGCTCCAGCGCCACCTCCTCCTCGTCGAAGGCATTGCGGCCGATCGCGCCGCTGGCCGCGAGGTGGTAGCCGCTTTGCTCGATGGCGATGCGCGGCCACAGCATGCCGGGCGTGTCGAACAGGTAGAAGCCGTTTTCCAGCACGATCTTCTGCTCGATCTTGGTGATGCCGGGCTCGTCGCCGGTCTTGGCCGCGCGCTTGCCGACCAGCGTATTGATCAGCGTGCTCTTGCCGACGTTGGGAATGCCGCAGATCAGCACGCGCAGCGGCTTGTGCAGGTCGCCGCGCAGCGGCGCCAGCTCGCGGCAGGCCTTTATCAGCGCACGGGCCGGGGACTTGTCGCCGGCGTCCAGCGCGATGGCGCGCGTGTGCGGCTGGGCGTTGTAGAAGGCCAGCCACGCGGCCGTGACCTCGGGGTCGGCCAGGTCCTGCTTGTTCAGCACCTTCAGCGACGGGCGGCCGGTGGTCAGCGAGGCCAGCAGCGGGTTGCTGCTGGAGCCGGGCAGGCGCGCGTCGAGCAACTCGATCACCACGTCCAGCCCCGCCTTGACGCGATCCTTGATCGCCTGGCGGGTGGAGTTCATGTGGCCGGGGAACCAGTTGATGGGCATGCGCTGACGAGTTTGGGGGCTTGCAAAAAGGCGATTGTCGGGCTTACATCCCGTTGCTGCGGTCCGCACTGTCTTCCCCCAAGATCTGGGGGTGTCGTTGAGGTGAACATGAGATTCGAAGGAGTGCTGAGCGCCTGGAACCCCGACGCCGGTTACGGCGCGATCCGCCCGTCCGGCGGCGGCGCCGAGGTGTTCGTCGGCCTGGCGGCTTTCCCGACCGACGGCGAAGGCCCGCGCCTGGACGAGCCGCTCAGCTTCGAAATTGTGACGGGGCGTGAGGGCCGCAAGCAGGCCGTGAACCTGCGTCGCCTGTCCCGCGCCCATGTCATGCCGGCCCTGCGCGAGGCGGCCGGCGGCGCCCGCATCCGCGCCCGCCAGGCGCAAAGGAAACGGCGCCTCGGGCTGATGGCCGGAGGCGCCGTCGTGGCGGTGATGCTGCTGGTGGCGGGCGGGGTGCGCTGGTGGCACCCGGCGGCGCACCAGGATGTACCGCCGGTGATGAGGCGGTAGGGCGGGCTGACGCAGGCGAGAAACGCCGCGCAGGCGGCGTTTCTGTCCGGTGTTAGTCCTCGTTCTTGAAGACGAGCTTGACTTCGTGGGTGGCCTTCTCGCCGGGCTCGAACTTCCACTCCATCAGCGCGGCCTTCACGGCGCGGTCGAAGACGCGCTTGGGCTCGGCCTCGACGATCTCGACGTCGCTGACCTTGCCGTCGGCTTCGATGATCAGCTTGGCCTTGACGACGCCGGTGGAGATGCCCTTCTTGGACGCCTCGGCCGGGAAGTCGGGCGGCACCTTCTTGACGATCTTGGGCGTGGCCTGGGCAGCCAGGGCCAGCATCAGGCTGGCGGCGAGGACGGTGACGGAGCGCAGGATGGACATGGCGAGCCTCGGCAGGTGAAGTTGGGGGTCAGGCGGCGCGGAAGAAGCCGACCGCTTCGATCAGGCGGGTGGAGCTGTCGCGCAGCGCGTCGGCCGAGCGGCTGAGTTCGCCGACCAGGCTGGTGTTCTGCTGCGTGGCCTTGTCCAGCTCGCTCATCGCGCCGTTGACGACGGTGACGCCGGTGGCCTGCTCCTGGGCCGAATGCGAGATTTCCTCGATCAGCTGGCCCATGTTGTTGACTTCGTCGACGACGCTGCGGATGGTGACGCCGGCGTTGTTGACCAGCGTGGTGCCGTTCTCGACCTTGACGGTCGATTCCTGGATCAGCACCTTGATCTCCTTGGCGGCGCCCGCCGAGCGCTGGGCCAGCGCGCGCACTTCCGAGGCGACGACCGCGAAGCCGCGGCCATGCTCGCCGGCGCGGGCGGCTTCGACGGCGGCGTTCAGCGCCAGGATGTTGGTCTGGAAGGCGATGCCGTCGATGACGCCGATGATGTCGCCGATCTTCTTGGAGCTGGCGCTGATCTCTTCCATGGTCTCGACGACCTTGGAGACCACGGCGCCGCCGTTGCTGGCCGACTGGCGGGCCGTCACGGCGATGCCGGCCGCGCGGCGGGTCAGTTCGCTGGCGCCCTTGAGTGTGGAGGCGATCTGTTCGACGGATGCGGCGGTGTTCTGCAGGCTGGCGGCGGAGCGCGTCGTGCGGTCGGCCAGGTTGGTGTTGCTGTCGGCGATGGAGCCGGAGTTGTGGGCGACTTCGCTGGCGGCGGTGGAGACGTCGCGCACGACGCCGGACAGCGCGGTCTGCATGTCCTTCATGGCCTGCAGCATCTGGCTCAGCTCGTCGCGGCCTTCGACCTGGATGTTCTGCGTCAGGTCGCCGGCGCGGATGGCCTCGGCCGCAGCCTGGGCCTGGCGGGCCGGGCCGACGATGGAGCGCGAGATGACGATGAAGCCGCCGAAGCCCAGCGCCACGGCCACGATGACCAGGCCGGCCGTCACCAGCACCGAGGTGCGCGCCACCTCGCCGCCCTTGATGGCGAGTTCCTTGCCGCTGTCGAACTGCATGTCGACGAGCTTCTTCAGGTCGTCCTGCAGCGCGGCCTGGGCCGGGCGCAGGTCCGTGATCAGGCTCTCGCGGGCCTCGTCGGGGCTGCCGTCGGCCTGGATCTTCTGGAACTTCTCCAGCGCAGCCAGGAACTTGGACTTGCGCTCGCGCACTTCGGTGACGACGACCTTCTCCTGGTCGCCCGCCACGGCGGCCTCCAGGCCGGCCAGCTGCTTCTCGGCCTCCTCGGTCGCTGCGGTGATGGCGGCCTTCTGCTTCTTGATCGCGCCGGCGGTGTCCAGCAGCAGCAGGTCGCGCACGGCGCGCGAGATGATGTTGACCTGACTCTCCAGCCCGTTGGCGGCGCCGATCTTCACCAGGCTGGAGTTCGCTGTGCGGTCCAGGTCCTTGGCCAGGTCACTGGCGTTCTTGGCGCCGTAGACGCCGATGAGGACCAGCAACACGATCAGCAGGCCGAAGCTCACGAAGAGGCGCGGGCCAATGCGCAATTGGGTCAGGAAGTTCATGCGATTCAGGTCCTTATCCGGTGATCTCGGGTATCGGCGGCGGGTGCCGCTCTTGAATCCAACGATGACTGTAGGCCTCGCGGCCCTGTTTCTACGGCCCTACCCAGGGGCCGGCGCGCAGTGTGTCGCGAGCTGTGACCATTTGCTTCATGGCAGCGGCAGGCTTGCGTGAAGTCTTCCCGCACCCGGGGGCTTGCCCGCGTGGATCGACGGCTTGCGCATGGGGCCATGGCCCGCGAACGCAGCGTCTGCCGGGCGCAATCGGGTGCAATCAGGCGAGAACGGGGGCGCTCGGCGCCAGCGCCGCTGACGCTCTATCTGCGGGACAACCCTAGTCCGCCTCGCGCGAGGCGCACCGCCGTTCGAGCGCTCGGGAGCGGGTGCTCAGCGCCGTGCGGCTGCGGCACGCAGCCGCAGCACCTCGACCGTGTCGACGTCGCCCGCATGGTGGCCGAAAGACTGGCGCAGATGGCTGGCAAGTGCGGCCAGTTCGTCGGCGTCCAGCACGCCGGCGAATGGCGGCATGCCATAAGGCCGTGGATGGCCGGGCGTGGCCGGCGCGAAACCGCCGCGCTCGATCAGGCGGATCAGGTTGGCCGGGCTGGCCTGGGTCACGAGGCGGCTGCCGGCCAGTTCCGGGTAGGCCAGCGCCCCGCTGTCGTCGCGCCGGCCCTCGCCCTGGGCGCCGTGGCAGGACGCGCAGTGCTCGCGGTAGAGGCCCGCGCCGCGCTCGCGACGGCGCAGGTCCGGCCGCGCCGGTTCGGGGCGGCTGACGGCTTGCTCGGGCAGCGCGCGCAGGTAGTGGCTCATGGCGGCGAGGTCGGCGTCGTCCAGGGCCGCCGTGCTGCCGAGGATGACCTCGGCCATCGGGCCCTGCGCGGTGTAGCCATCCGCATGGCCGTCGCGCAGCCAGCGCTGCAGCGTGGCGTCGGACCAGCGCTGCACGCCGGCCTCGGCCGGGTCGTGCAACGAGGGCGCCACCCAGCCCAGGCCGGCCAGCAGGCCGCCGCGGAAGTCTGCGGGGCCCTGGTCGCCGCCCAGCGCGTCGCGGCCGGCGTGGCAGGCGCTGCAATGGGCCAGGCCCTGGCTCAGGTAGGCGCCGCGGTTCCAGGCGGCGTCGCGGGCAGGTTCGGGCCGGTAGACGCCGGGCTTGAAGTACAACGCCCGCCAGGCCGCCACGGCGAGCTGCGCGCCCAGCTCGCTGTTCATCGGCCAGCGCAATTCATGCGCGCGCCGGGGTGCCGCTGCCGGCGGCTGGGCCTGCAGCCAGGCGTGCAGCGCATCGGCGTCCTCGCGCGTGACCCGCGTCGTGTTCGTGATCGGGTGGGCCGGCAGCAGCAGCCGGCCGTCGCGGCTGACGCCCAGGTGCAGGGCATGCCAGAAGTCGTCGGCGCTCCAGCCGGCCAGGCCGGTGGCGTCGGGCGTCAGGTTGGTGGAGAAGACCGTGCCGAACGGCGTGGGGATGGGCCGGCCGCCGGCCAGCCGCGAGCCGTCGCGGGCGGTGTGGCAGCCGGCGCAGTTGCCGACCGCCGCGAGATAGGCGCCGCGCTCCAGGCTGACCGGCGCCGTGGAGGCGGGCGTGGCGTCGCCCAGGCCGCGCTGCCAGGCCAGCAGCGCGAAGGCGCCGGCCACCAGCAGGGCGGCCAGCGCGGCGAGGAGGGTCAGCAGGCGCTTCATGGCGCCAGGCCGCCGCAGCGCACCGGTGCCGGTGCCGCCAGCGCGGTTGCGGGATGCGGGTCGGCGGGCATGGGCTGGCCGGCCAGGAATTGCGTCATCGCGTTGATCTCGGCCTCCGTCAGTGCCTTGGCGATGCCGGCCATGCAGTCGGGCTGCTGGGCGTGCCGCTGGCCGCTGCGCCAGGCGCCGAGCTGGCCGTTCAGATAGTCGCGCGACAGGCCCAGCAGCCCCGGCACGGCCGGCTGGGTGCCGGTCAGGCGCTCGCCGTGGCAGGCGGTGCAGGCGGGCAGGCGGCGGGCAGCGTCGCCGTGGCGGATCAGCGCTTCAGCGCGCGCGAGCTCCGGTGCTGCCAGCGTGGGCCGCTGGGGCGGCGGGTAGGGCAGGTCCAGCGAGGCGAAATGGCCGGCCAGCTCCTTCAGGTAGGCGTCGGACAGCGGCGCGATCAGCTCGCTCATCAGGCCGTAGTCGCGTCGGCCGTCGCGGAAGTTGAGCAACTGGTTGTAGAGGTAGCCGGCCGGCTTGCCGGCCAGGCGCGGGTAGTAGCCGTCCGGCGCGGCGCGGCCTTCCTTGCCGTGGCAGCCGGTGCAGGCCAGCGCGCGCTGCGCGAGCGTGTCCGGAACCAGGCGCTGCACGGGCGTGCCGGGCACCGGCTGTGCAGCAGCCGGGAGGCAGGACAGGGCGGCGAGCAGGCAGGCGGCGCGGAGCATGACCGTCATCTTGCCTGCATCACTGCCGGGTCGTAAGGAGCAGATCAAGCCGATTGCGACCGTATCAGTTCGCCCAGCCGGGCCACGGCGCGCGCGAGAGCGGGGGTCCAGGGCTGGCCGCTGTTCAGGCGCAGGCTGTGGCGGAAGTCGCCGCCGGCCGAGAAAAGCGGTCCCGGCGCCAGGCTGATGCCCTCGGGCAGCGCGGCGCGCTGCAGCACCAGGCTGTCGAAATGATCGGGCAGGTCCACCCACAGGAAGTAGCCTCCCAGCGGCCGCGTCACGCGCGTGCCGGCAGGAAAGTGCTGCAGCACGGCCGCGCGCAGCGCGCGCTGCTGTTCGGCCAGCGCCCGGCGCAGCGCGCGCAGGTGGCGGTCGTAGTCGCCCTCCGCCAGGTAGTGCGCGACGGCGGCCTGCGCCGGCCAGGAGCCCGACAGGCTCTGGCTCAGCTTGGCGCGCAGCAGCGCCGGCGCGAAGCGGCCCGCGGCCACCCAGCCGACGCGGTAGCCGGGCGCCAGCGTCTTGGCGAACGAGCCGGCGTGCAGCACCTCGCCGCGCGTCGAGAAGGCCTTGGCGGGCAGCGGCGGGCCGCCTTCGTGCGGCAGTTCGGCGTAGACGTCGTCCTCGATCAGCGGGATGCCGGCGCGCTCCAGCAGCGCGACCAGGGCGCGCTTCTTCTCGGGCGGCATCAGGCTGCCCAGCGGGTTGGAGAAGCTGGTCATCAGCCAGCAGGCCCGGGGCGCGTGGCGCTCGATGGCGGTGGCCATGGCCGCCAGGTCGGCGCCCTCGGCCGGGTCGGCGGGCACCTCGACGGCGCGCAGGCCCAGCCGCTCCAGTGCCTGCAGCGCGGCGTAGAAGCCGGGCGATTCGATGAGCACCGCGTCGCCGGGGCGCGTCAGCAGCTGCAGCGACAGGTTCAGGCCTTCGAGCGCGCCGTCGGTCAACACGATCTCGTCGGGTGCGACGCTCAGGCCCATGCGCAGGTAGCGCAGCGCGATCTGGCGCCTCAGGGCCGCGTGGCCGCCGGGCAGGTGCTGGGTCAGCTCGGCCGGGTGCAGGCGCCGGTTGCCGGCCGTCAGCGCGCGGCGCATCGCGTCGAGCGGGAACAGCGAGGCACTGGGAAACGCCGACCCCAGCGGCGCGTGGATGTCCTGGCCACCGGTGCCCAGCAGCTGGAACACCATCTCGCTGACGGCGACGGGATGCGGTTCGCGCTGCAGCGGCGCGGGCGGCGGCGGGGCGGCCGGGGCGACGAAGTAGCCCGAACGCTCCGCTGCGCGCACCAGGCCGCGTGATTCGAGCAGGTGGTAGGCCTGGAACACGGTGGCCGCGCTGCAGCCGCGCACGGCCTGGGTCTGGCGCACGGAGGGCAGGCGGTCGCCGGGGCGCAGCGCGCCGCGCTCGATCAGGCCGGCGATCTCGTCGGCCAGCTGGCGGTAGCGGGGCGTGGCCTCGCTCACCGCGCGCCGAACACCGCCGTGCCGACACGCACCATCGTGGAGCCCGCCGCGATGGCCTGTTCCAGGTCGGCGCTCATGCCCAGTGACAGCGTGTCCACGTCCAGCCCGTCGGCCCTGAGCGCGTCGAACAGGGCCGCCATCGCCTGGTGTTGCGCGGCGGCTTCGGGCCCGGGTTCGGGAATGGCCATCAGCCCGCGCAGCTTCAGCCGGGGCAGGGCGGCCACCTGGCGTGCCAGCGCCGGCACGTCGCCCGGCAGCAGCCCGCTCTTGCTGGCCTCGCCGCTGATGTTGACCTGCAGGCAGACGTTGAGCGGCGCCAGCCCGTCGGGGCGCTGCTCCGACAGCCGCTCGGCGATCTTGAGCCGGTCCACGGACTGCACCCAGTCGAACGCTTCAGCCACCGGCCGGGTCTTGTTGGACTGCAGCGGGCCGATCAGGTGCCATTCGATCTCGCGGCGCCGGTCATTCAGTTCGCCGATCTTGGCCAGCCCTTCCTGGACGTAGTTCTCGCCGAAGGCGCGGGCGCCGGCCCCGAAGGCCTGCCGGACCGCGGCGGCGGGGAAGGTCTTGCTCACCACGAGCAGGCGAACCGCGTCGGGGGCGCGGCGAGCTGCGACACATGCCGCAGCGATTCGGTTTTTGACGGCTTGCAGGGAGTTGGAGATCGCCATAATCAGCCGAGCACTTGTAGGCACACCATGGACATCACTCAGCTGCTGGCATTTTCGGTCAAGAACAAGGCGTCGGACCTGCACCTCTCTTCCGGCCTGCCGCCGATGATTCGCGTGCACGGCGACGTGCGCCGCATCAACGTCGAGGCCCTGGACCACCGCGCGGTCCATGACATGGTCTACGACATCATGAACGACTCCCAGCGCAAGGTGTACGAGGAGACGCTGGAAGTCGACTTCTCCTTCGAGATCCAGGGTCTGGCGCGCTTTCGCGTCAATGCCTTCAACCAGAACCGCGGCGCGGGCGCCGTGTTCCGGACCATTCCGAGCAAGATCCTGAGCCTGGAGCAGCTGGCCGCGCCCAAGGTGTTCGCCGAGCTGGCGCTGAAGCCGCGTGGCATGGTCCTCGTAACCGGCCCGACCGGCTCGGGCAAGAGCACGACGCTCGCGGCCATGGTCAACCACCTCAACGAGAACGAATACGGCCACATCCTCACCATCGAGGACCCGATCGAGTTCGTGCACGAGAGCAAGAAGAGCCTGATCAACCAGCGCGAGGTCGGCCCGCACACGCACTCGTTCGCGAACGCGCTGCGCTCGGCGCTGCGCGAGGACCCGGACTGCGTGCTGGTGGGCGAAATGCGCGACCTGGAAACCATCCGCCTGGCGCTGACCGCGGCCGAGACGGGCCACCTGGTGTTCGGCACGCTGCACACCTCGTCGGCCGCCAAGACCGTGGACCGCATCGTCGACGTGTTCCCCGCGGCCGAGAAGGAGATGGTGCGGGCGATGGTGTCGGAGTCTCTCGTGGCCGTCATCTCGCAGAGCCTGTGCAAGCTCAAGGACGGTACCGGCCGCGTCGCGGCCCACGAGATCATGCTGGGCACCTCGGCCATCCGCAACCTGATCCGCGAGAACAAGGTGGCGCAGATGTACTCGTCCATCCAGACCGGCAACTCGCTGGGCATGCAGACGCTGGACCAGAACCTGACCGACCTGGTCCGCCGCAACATCATTTCGGCGGCGGAAGCCCGCGCAAAAGCCAAGTTCCCCGAGAACTTCCCCGGCTAGAACCTTTCACCCCGGCCCGGCGCCCGGCCCGAATACGGCAGTCACTCGCATTGGATCAAGCATGGAACGCGATCAGGCCTCGAAATTCATCAACGACCTGCTGCGGCTGATGCTGTCGCGCAAGGGCTCCGACCTGTTCCTGACCGCCGAGTTCCCGCCGGCCATCAAGGTGGACGGCAAGCTCACCAAGGTTTCGCCCCAGCCCCTGACCGGCCAGCACACGCTGCAGCTGGCGCGGGCCATCATGAACGACAAGCAGGCCGCCGAGTTCGAGCGCAGCAAGGAGTGCAACTTCGCGATCTCGCCGCACGGCATCGGGCGCTTCCGCGTCAACGCCTTCATCCAGCAGGGCCATGTGGGCCTGGTGCTGCGCACCATCCCGTCGACGCTGCCCACCATCGCCTCGCTGGACCTGCCGCCGGTGCTGCGCGAGGTGGTGCAGCACAAGCGCGGCCTCGTCATCGTTGTCGGGGCCACGGGCTCGGGCAAGAGCACGTCGCTGGCCGCGATGATCGACGAGCGCAACGAGACGACCTACGGCCACATCGTGACCATCGAGGACCCGATCGAGTTCGTGCACCCGCACAAGAACTGCATCGTCACGCAGCGCGAGCTGGGCCTGGACACCGACTCCTGGGAAGCGGCGCTGAAGAACTCGCTGCGCCAGGCGCCCGACGTCATCCTGATGGGCGAGCTGCGCGACCGCGAGACCATGGAGCACGCGGTCGCCTTCGCCGAGACCGGCCACCTGTGCATGGCCACGCTGCACGCCAACAGCGCCAACCAGGCGCTGGATCGCATCATCAACTTCTTCCCCGAAGACCGCCGCCAGCAGCTGCTGATGGATCTGTCGCTGAACCTGCGCGCCCTGGTCAGCCAGCGGCTGCTGCCGCGCCGCGAAGGCAAGGGCCGCGTCGCGGCGGTGGAGATCCTGCTGAACTCGCCGCTGATCTCCGACCTGATCTTCAAGGGTGAGATCAGCGAGATCAAGGAGCTGATGAAGCGCTCGCGCGAGCAGGGCATGCAGACCTTCGACCAGGCGCTGTTCGACCTCTACGAGGCCGGCAAGGTCACCTACGAGGACGCGCTGCGCAACGCCGACTCGGTCAACGACCTGCGCCTGCAGATCAAGCTCAACAGCGAGCGCGCCCGTTCCGGCGACCTGTCGTCCGGCACCGAACATCTGACCATCCTCTGAACATGAGCACTCGCAGCTACGACCCCGTTCCCGCCCGCCGCGTCGCCTTCCTGGGCCTGGGCGTCATGGGCCATCCCATGGCCGGCCACCTGGCGCGCGCCGGCCACCAGGTCACCGTCTACAACCGCACCGCGGCCAAGGCCGAGGCCTGGGTGCAGCAATACGGCGGCGCCTTCGCGGCGACGCCGGCCGAGGCGGTGCGCGGCGCGGAGTTCGTGTTCTGCTGCGTCGGCAACGACGACGACCTGCGCGCGGTCGTGCTGGGCGAGTCGGGGGCCTTCCACGGCATGGCGCCCGGCGCGGTGTTCGTGGATCACACCACGGCCTCGGCCGAGGTGGCGCGCGACCTGCACTCGGTGGCGACCGTGCAAGGCCTGCACTTCATCGACGCGCCCGTGTCGGGCGGCCAGGCGGGGGCGGTCAACGGCGCGCTGACGGTGATGTGCGGCGGCGACGCCGCGCCTTTCGACGCCATGAAGCCCCTGGCCCTGGCCTTCGCCAAGGCGGTGACGCTGCTGGGCGGCCCGGGCTCGGGCCAGCTCGCCAAGATGGTCAACCAGATCTGCATCGCCGGCGTCGTGCAGGGGCTGGCCGAGGCCGTGCGCTTCGGCCAGAACGCGGGCCTGGACATGGTCCAGATGCTGGACGTCATCGGCAAGGGCGCGGCGCAGAGCTGGCAGATGGACAACCGCGGCAAGACCATGGTCGAGGACAAGTTCGACTTCGGTTTCGCGGTCGACTGGATGCGCAAGGACCTGGGCCTGGTGCTGGACGAGGCCCGCCGCAACGGCTCGCGCCTGCCGCTGACGGCGCTGGTGGACCAGTTCTACGCCGACGTGCAGGCGCAGGGCGGCAACCGCTGGGACACGTCGTCGCTGATCAAGCGGCTCTGAGTTCCAAACCCGCCGGCCGCCGGGCTGCCCCAAGGCCGGATGGTGTCGATGTGCGAGCGGGCCAACGCCCGCGAGCATCGGCGTCCCCTCGGTGGACCGACCGGCCAGCGCTTCAGCGCTGGACGAGAGGTTACTGTTTCTTGGGTGTGATGCGCGCGAGCTCTTCCTCGCTGATGATCTCGAAGGCCCGCACCACCTTCTTCACGCCGCCGACCTGGCGCGCGATCTCGGTCGCGCGGTCGGCCTCGCGTTCGGTCACGCGGCCCATCAGGAAGGCCTCGCCACGCTCGACGACGACGTAGAACGCGTTGCTCAGCAGGTCGCGTGCGTCGATGAGCTGGGCCTTGATCTTGCCCTGGATGACCACGTCGTTGGAGCGCGTGCTCAACGAGCTGAGCATCGTGACGGCCACCTCGTTCATGACCTTGGTGACGTTCTCGACGCCGGCGACGATGCGCTCCACCTCGGCGCGGTCGGCCTCGTTGCGGGCCTCGCCGGTGATCAGCGCGACGCGGTTGTAGCAGTTGACGTTGATGTGGACGCGGTCGCCCAGCTGCTCGCGGATGCGCGCACCGGCTTTGAGCTCGATGGTCTGGTCTTCCAGCTGCGTGGCGGAGGTGCGGCGGTCGGTGGCGACCTGCACCGTGCCGACCATCGCGCCGCCGATCAGCAGCGGCGCGCAGCCCGTGGCAAACGTGCTGGCGAGGACGGCGGCGGTCAGGGTGAGGGTGAGCTTCTTCATCGGGTTCCCATCAGGAAGGTTATTCGTCGCTGCCGAGCAGCTGCAGGTCGACGGCATCGGCCAGTGCATGCAGCAGCACGCGCTGGGCTTCGACAACGCGCGGCTCGCGGCCGTGGCTGACACGGATCTGGATGTCGGTGTCCTGCAGCAGGCCGCGCCATTCGTCCGCCGCGCCCGGCGGCTGGGCCGTCAGCGCGATGATGCTCATCTCCTGGGCATGGGCCACCGCGAGGGCCGGCTGCCAGGCGTCACGCTGCTCGCGCAGCGGCTCGATCATGACGAGCACGTCGCCGGGGTGGCCGTGGGCCTGCAGCAGGCGGGCCAGGTCCAGGCCGGCGGCGTCGCGCGCCTGGGCGGCCAGGCTCCAGGCGGCCAGGCCGGGGCGCTCCTGCTCGAAGCGGCCGGCCAGCCGCGCGGCCAGGTAGTCGGCCTCCATGCTGGCCAGCCCCTGCCCGGCGCAGAGGATGCGGTTGCCGCCGGTGATGGCGTCCACCACCATCTGCGCGGCCATCGCCAGGGGGCGGGCCAGTTGCTCGGCGGCCTGGTAGAGCAGGTCGGCGCTCTCGAAGAACTGCTGCTGGATTCTTTGCTCAATCATTCGGGCGGATCATAGAAGCCCCTCGCCGGGTCTCGCGCCGCTGAACGCGGTCGATCCCTGCCGGCCGGCCCTCTTTGAAAGCCAAGCGCCGCCTCAGGGTGCAGCATCACCCGGCGTCGAAGGCGCCCCGTAACCAGGTGAGTTCGGCACCGTCGATGGCCACGACATCGAAACGGCAGGGTGGCGGGCTGGCATGGCGCAGCAGGTAGTGCTGGGCGGCGTAGATGAGGCGCCGCTGCTTGGCGGGCGTCACGCTGGCCGCCGCGCCGCCGTGCGACGTGCCCGCGCGGGCGCGCACCTCCACGAACACGAGGGTGCCGTCGGGGTCCTGCAGGATCAGGTCCACCTCGCCGGCGCGGCGGCTCGGGCCGGCGGCGACTCGATAATTCCGCTCCAGAAGGCGCAGGCCCGCGTGCTGCAGATGGGCCAGCGCCGCGTCCTCGCCCGCCAAGCCCGTCTCGGCACGCTTTGATCGAGAGCCCCAGTTGAACATTGCCATTTCGGATCAGTCCCTGCTGCGCCAGGCCGCCGCGGCCGCGGCCGGCGGCCAGCAGTATCCGGCCGCCACGCTGTATCTGGTCGCGACGCCCATCGGCAATCTCGCCGACCTTTCCCTGCGTGCCATCCACCTGCTCGGTCTGGTCGACGCGCTGGCCTGCGAGGACACCCGCCAGGGCGGCTCGCTGCTGCGCCACCTCGGCCTGCACAAGCCGCTGATCGCGCTGCACCAGCACAACGAGCGCGAGGGCAGCGCCGCCGTCATCGCGCGGCTGGCGGCGGGCGAGCGCGTGGCCTATGCCTCGGACGCCGGCACGCCGGCCATCTCCGACCCCGGCGCGGTGCTGGTGCAGCAGGTGGTGGCCGCGGGCTACCGCGTGCTGCCGCTGCCCGGGCCGAGCAGCGCCGTGACGGCGCTCAGCGTGGCGGGCGACACGGCCGCCCACGGTTTCGCGTTCGCGGGCTTCCTGCCAACCAAGGCCGGCGAGCGGCGCAGCGCGCTGCAGGGCGTGCTGGCCATCGAGGGCCAGAGCCAGGTCGTCTTCGAGGCGCCGCACCGCATCGTCGAGCTGACCGCGCTGCTGGCGGAGCTGGCGCCCGGGCGACGCGTGACCGTGTGCCGCGAGCTGACCAAGCAGTTCGAGAGCATCCACACCGCCGAGGCGGCATCGCTGCCGGCCTGGATGGCGGCAGACGCACAGCGCCAGCGTGGCGAGTTCGTGCTGGTGCTGCATGCCCGCGCGCCCGAGGCCGCGGCGGACGACGCGCTGCCCGCCGAGGCGCTGCGCGTACTGGCCCTGCTTGCGGCCGAACTGCCACTGAAGCAGGCCGTGGCGCTGGCCGCTCAGATCAGCGGCGCGCCGCGCAACCGGCTCTACGACGCGGCCCTGGCGTTGAAGCGCGCCGCTGAATGAGGCATGACCCCGGCCGCGCACCCGGCGGTGCGGGTTCCTAGAATCCCCCCATGATCGCCGTCGAACCCACCCTGGCCCGCCTGGCCACCGCCCGCTCCCAACTGCTGGAGCCCTTCGGCCTGACCGAGGGCTCGCTGTCGCAGGCGTTGCGCCTCATCACGGAGCATCGCGTCGACGACGCCGACCTCTACTTCCAGACCACGCGCGCCGAGGGCTGGAGCCTGGAGGAGGGCATCGTCAAGAGCGGCTCGTTCAGCATCGACCAGGGCGTGGGCGTGCGCGCCGTGGCCGGCGAGAAGACGGCGTTCGCCTACTCCGACGACATCTCGCTCGATTCACTGCTGGACGCCGCCCGCACCGTGCGGACCATCGCCGCGGCCGGCCAGAGCAGACGAGTGAAGGTGCCGGCGCAGGGCCGCGTGGCGGGCAGCCGCGAGCTGTATGGCGTGGCCGACCCCATCGCCAGCCTGGACAGCGCCGCCAAGGTCGCGCTGCTGGAGCGTGCCGAGAAGATGGCCCGTGCCAAGGACCCGCGCGTCGCGCAGGTCATGGCGGGCCTGGCCGCCGAGCACGAGGTGGTGCTGATCGCCCGCGCCGACGGCACGCTGGCGGCCGACGTGCGGCCGCTGGTGCGCCTGTCCATCACCGTCATCGCCGAGAGCAACGGCCGCCGCGAGGTGGGTTCGGGCGGCGGCGGTGGCCGCTTCGGTCTGGCCTATTTCACCGACGAGATGATCGCCACCTACGTCGAGCAGGCCGTACACGCCGCGCTGACGAACCTGGAAAGCCGCCCCGCGCCGGCCGGCGAGATGACCGTGGTCGTCGGCCCGGGCTGGCCGGGCGTGCTGCTGCACGAGGCGGTGGGCCACGGGCTGGAGGGCGACTTCAACCGCAAGGGCTCCAGCACTTTTGCCGGCCGCATCGGCCAGCGGGTGGCGGCCAAGGGCGTCACGGTGCTGGACGACGGCACGCTGCCGGACCGCCGCGGTTCGCTGAACGTCGACGACGAGGGCTGCGCCAGTCAGCGCAACGTGCTGATCGAGGACGGCATCCTGAAGGGCTACATCCAGGACGCGATGAACGCGCGCCTGATGAAGACCGCGCCCACCGGCAACGGCCGCCGCGAGAGCTATGCCCACGTGCCGATGCCGCGCATGACCAACACCTACATGCTGGGCGGCAAGGACGACCCGAAGGAAATCGTCGCGTCCATCAAGAAGGGCCTGTACGCGACCAATTTCGGCGGCGGCCAGGTCGACATCACCAGCGGCAAGTTCGTGTTCTCGGCCAGCGAGGCCTACTGGGTCGAGAACGGCAGGATCCAGTACCCCGTCAAGGGCGCGACCCTCATCGGCAACGGCCCGGACGCGCTGACCCGCGTCAGCATGATCGGCAACGACATGGCGCTGGACTCCGGCGTGGGCGTCTGCGGCAAGGAAGGCCAGAGCGTGCCGGTGGGCGTGGGCCAGCCGACGCTGCGCATCGACGGCCTCACGGTGGGCGGCACGGCCTGAAGCCAGGCTTGGCGTCTCACGAATGCCGCGCTATCGGGGCGGCGTGCTAGATTCCGCTCCATGTTGCGCGCCGTCTTTTTTCGCTTTTGGTTCTTTCCCCGCCCGGCGGTGGAGAGTCCTGAGCGCGCGCGCTGAACAGAGAACTCCCTACAAACCGCCGGGCCTGCAAAGCCCGGCGGTTTTTTTTTAGGTGCCCAGATGAACGCCAAAGTCTCCTCCGTCGAACCCGAAGCCCAGCGCTGGTACTCCCAGGACGACAAGACCAGCGCCACCGATGACGAGCGCATCCTCGACATCACGCCGCTGCCGCCGCCGGAGCACCTGATCCGTTTCTTCCCCATCCGCGGCACGGCCATGGAGGGGCTGGTCAGCAACACCCGCCAGCGCATCCGCAAGATCATGAGCGGCGAGGACGACCGGCTGCTCGTCGTCATCGGCCCCTGCTCCATCCACGACCCCAACGCCGCCATCGAGTACGCCCGCCGCCTGAAGGCCCAGCGCGAGAAGTACGCCGACACGCTGGAGATCGTCATGCGCGTCTACTTCGAGAAGCCGCGCACCACCGTCGGCTGGAAGGGGCTCATCAACGATCCCTACCTGGACGAGAGCTACCGCATCGACGAGGGCCTGCGCATCGCGCGCCAGCTGCTGCTGGAGATCAACCGCCTGGGCGTGCCGGCCGGCAGCGAGTTCCTCGACGTGATCTCGCCGCAGTACATCGGCGACCTGATCGCCTGGGGGGCCATCGGCGCGCGCACGACCGAGAGCCAGGTGCACCGTGAGCTGGCCTCGGGCCTCTCCGCCCCCATCGGCTTCAAGAACGGCACCGACGGCAACATCAAGATCGCCACCGACGCCATCCAGGCCGCGGCGCGCGGCCACCATTTCCTGTCGGTGCACAAGAACGGCCAGGTCGCCATCGTCGAGACGCGCGGCAATGCCGACTGCCACGTCATCCTGCGCGGCGGCAAGGCGCCCAATTACGACGCCCAGCATGTGGCGGCCGCGTGTGCCGACCTGGACAAGGCCAGGCTGCCGCAGCGGCTGATGGTGGACTGCTCGCACGCCAACTCCAGCAAGCAGCACCAGCGCCAGCTGGACGTGGCGCGCGACATCGGCGGGCAGTTGCGCGAGGGGTCCAACAGCATCTTCGGCGTCATGGTGGAAAGCCATCTGCACGACGGCGCCCAGAAGTTCACGCCGGGCAAGGACGACCCCACCGCGCTGGAGTACGGCAAGAGCATCACCGACGCCTGCCTGGGCTGGGACGACTCCCTGGCCGTGCTGGACGTGCTGAGCGAAGCGGTGAAGGCGCGGCGCTGACACAATCCCGGTCATGCAAGCCCGTGTCACCGTCCTCTTCGAGACCGGCGCGCCGGTCGAGGTGCAACTCGATGGCGCCGAAGTCCTGAGCTTCGAGGCGGCCCGCCGGTGGCTGGACGACCAGTTCGTTCGCCTCGGGTGCGAGCCCCTGCGCGGCTCCGGCAAGGTGCTGCTGGCCGACAAGCTGATCCAGGTCGCCGCCGCGGCCGGCCCGGGCGGCTTCGCGGACGAGGCCTGGGCGCTGGACTACGCCCGCGCGGCGGCCGGCGCGCTGTCCAAGGCCTTGATCAAAGTGGATGTGCCCCGCCAGGCGGTCTCGTACTGACCTGCTCTTGAAACCCCGGAACGCGGCCCCAGATCGGCCGCGTTCGCGTTTGTGACTCCCTCAAAACCCGCCATGACCAAGCAAACCCACGCCTTCCAGGCCGAAGTCAAGCAGATCCTGCATCTCGTCACCCACTCGCTGTACTCCAACAAGGAGATCTTCCTGCGCGAGCTGGTGTCCAACGCCAGCGACGCCTGCGACAAGCTGCGCTTCGAGGCGCTGGACAACGCGGCGCTGTTCGAGGACGCGCCCAACCTGGAGGTGCGCGTCAGCTTCGACGAGGAAGCCAAGACGTTGACCATCAGCGACAACGGCATCGGCATGAGCGCTGAGGAGGCCGCGTCGCACCTGGGCACCATCGCCAAGAGCGGCACCCGCGAGTTCATGGCCAGGCTGGAAGGCGACCAGAAGAAGGACGCCCAGCTCATTGGCCAGTTCGGCGTGGGCTTCTATTCCGGCTTCATCGTGGCCGACCGCATCACCGTCGAAACCCGCCGCGCCGGGCTGCCGGCCGACCAGGGTGTGCGCTGGAGCAGCGAAGGCACCGGCGAGTACGAGCTGGAGACCATCACCAAGCCGGGCCGCGGCACCGACGTCATCCTGCACCTGCGCGACGGCGAGGACGAGTTCCTGAAGACCTGGCGCGTCAAGTCCACCATTGCCAAGTACAGCGATCACATCTCCCTGCCCATCCTGATGAAGAAGGAGACCTGGGACGCCGACAACGCCAAGCAGGTGATGACGGACGAATGGGAGCCGGTCAACAAGGCCTCGGCGCTGTGGTCGCGTTCCAAGAGCGACATCACCCAGGAACAGTACGACGAGTTCTACAAGCAGATCAGCCACGACAGCGAGGCGCCGCTGATCCACACGCACAACCGCGTGGAGGGCCGCAGCGAGTACACCCAGCTGCTCTACGTCCCGGCCAAGGCGCCTTTCGACCTGTGGAACCGCGACAAGCGCGGCGGCGTGAAGCTGTACGTGAAGCGCGTCTTCATCATGGACGACGCCGAGGCCCTGATGCCGGTCTACCTGCGCTTCGTCAAGGGCGTCATCGACTCGGCAGACCTGCCGCTGAACGTCTCTCGAGAGCTGCTGCAGGAAAGCCGCGACGTGAAGGCCATCCGCGAGGGCTCCACCAAGCGCGTGCTGGGCATGCTGGAGAGCCTGGCCAATAGCGAGGACGAGGCCGAGCGCGCCAAGTACGCCGCGTTCTGGACCGACTTCGGCCAGGTGCTGAAGGAAGGCATCGGCGAAGACCACCAGAACCAGGAGCGCCTGGCCAAGCTGTTCCGCTTCGCGTCCACGCACGCCGATGCGAACGTGAGCCTCGCCGACTACGTCGGCCGCATGAAGGACGGCCAGGACGTCATCTACTACATCACCGCCGACAGCCTGGCCGCTGCCAAGCACAGCCCGCAGCTGGAAATCTTCCGCAAGAAGGGCATCGAGGTGCTGCTGCTGGTGGACCGCGTGGATGAGTGGATGCTGAGCCACCTCTACGAGTTCGAGGGCAAGCCGCTGCAGTCCGTCGCCAAGGGCGCGGTGGACCTGGGCAAGCTGCAGGACGACGACGAGAAGAAGAAGGCCGAGGAGGTCGCCGAGAACCTGAAGCCGCTGGTGGACAAGCTCAAGGAGGCGCTGAAGGACCGTGCCAAGGACGTGCGCGTGACGACCCGCCTCGTGGACTCGCCCGCCTGCATCGTGGTGGAAGAGGGCGACGTCAGCGGCCACCTGGCGCGCCTGCTGAAGCAGGCCGGCCAGAACGCGCCGGAGAGCAAGCCCACGCTGGAGATCAACGCCGAGCATGCGCTGGTGAAGCGCCTGGATGGCAACGCCCACTTCGACGACCTGGCCCAGGTGCTGTTCGACCAGGCCGTGCTGGCCGAGGGCGGGCACCTGGAAGATCCGGCCGCCTACGTGAAGCGGGTCAACGCGCTGCTGGTCGGCTGAGCCGGGTCCTTTCCGCCGGCCCTCTCACGCAGGGCTCGCGCGGCGCTGACGCGCCGGGGCCCGGGGGCCTGCCCCCGGGCGTGCCCGCTCCCGACCGGCCCGGCGGCGGCGTTCCGCCGCTCCGTATCGAGGTTCTTTACCTCGTTTTGTTACTGTTTTGCTACAACTCCCCCGCAATTGGGCTTTCGTCCCGGCCAGCTCGAGGCTACTCTCCTAGGGTTTTTACCGAGTTTCGCTTGCCATGGTCCAGATTGAGTTCAGCGAGTCCGTTGCTGCCGTTCCGGCAGCCATGGTCACCCGCCGCCTGGTGCTGCGTCCGCCCCGGGAAGGCGATCTGGACATCCTCACGGCCCTCAACGCCGATCCGGCGGTGAACCGCTTCTGCGCCGCCGTGACGCCTCAGGGCCGCGCCGCCACCGAAGCCCAGCTGCAGACCTGGCTGGCGCATTGGCAGACGCATGGATTCGGCCACTGGGCCATTGCCGAGCGCGACCAGCCCGACAGCCTGATCGGCTTCGGCGGGCTGATGCACCGCAGCGTCGCCGGCCACGCGGGCCTCTATCTGTACTATCGCATCACGCCCCAGGCCTGGGGGCGCGGCCTGGCGTCCGAGATGGCCCAGTACGCCTTCGAGCAGGCTTTCGACCAGCGCCGCGAGGGCGCCGTCGTTGCGGCGGTGCTGCCCAACAACGCCCCCACGCGCAAGACGCTGGAGGGTCTGGGCCTGCGCCCCAAGGGTTCGCTGGCCGATGGCCCCGGCAGCGCCGCGGCGCTGCTCTACGAGTTGCGTGCCGACCGCTGGGCGACGCTGCCGCGCGGCGAGCCCGAGGTGGTCGCCTTCGCGGCCTGAGCGGCTCCGGGCCGAGCCGCCCGGTCAGCCGGCATCCGGCGCGAAAGCGCGCAGGCCCTGCAGGTCCAGCACCCGCAGCCCGCCGTACTCGATACGGATCAGCCCGGCATCGCCCAGGCGACGCAGCGCCTGGTTCACGCGCTGGCGTGACAGCCCCACCAGATAACCCAGCTCCTGCTGCGTGATGCGCAGCCAGCTGCCCACGCCCGGGTAGAGCGTCGGATGGAAGAGGGCGGCCAGGTTGCGTGCGACGCGCACGTCGGGGTCGTGGATGCGGTCGGTCTCGCGGGCGGCAATGAACTGCCCCAGCCGCTCGTTCAACTGGTCCAGCACGAAGCGGTTGAAGGCGATGCTGCCGTCCAGCAGCGCGTGGAAGCTGTCGATCGGCAGGCCGGCGACGATGCTGGGCCGCAGCGCCTGGATGTTGTAGCGGTAGACCTCGCGCTTGAGCAGCGTGCCCTCGCCGAACCAGCCGCCGGGCGGCACGCCGGTGAACGTGACGGCCTGCCCGAGCGAGTCGTCGTTGTTCATCTTCAGCAGGCCATCGACGACGCCGAACCAGAAGTTGGCGGGGCGGCCGATGCGGCACAGGCGCTCGCCCGGCTCGGCATCGCCGACCTCCAGCGCCGCCACGGCGCGTTCGCGCTGCGGGCCGTCGAGCAGCTTCAGCCAGGGGATGGCGTCCAGTTCGGCCGGCGTCGGGCGGCGCGCCCGCTGGCGCAGGCTGGGGCTCTGGGGCAGGTCGGCCATGGCAAGGGCGGGAGGGGCGGGAAAGTCTGGGCCGTGAAGACCCGTAAATTGTCGTCGTACCGACAGATCGGCGTCAAAGTCATGATCAGAATGGGTTCACAGACAGGGGCCCGAGCCTCTGCAACGGAGACAGCTTGGTGGACACCTTCCCTCGGCTCCTGCTCGACCACGCGGCCCGCCGGCCCGACGCGCCCGCGCTGCGCGAAAAGGCCTACGGCGTCTGGCAGACCCTGTCCTGGGCGCGGCTCGCGGCGCTGGTGGAGGACCTGGCCCTGGGGCTGGCGGCTGCGGGGCTGCGCCGCGGCGAGCACGTCGTCATCGTCGGCGAGAACCGCCCGAGGCTCTACGCCAGCATGCTTGCCGCCCAGGCGCTCGGCGCGGTGCCGGTGCCGCTGTACCAGGATGCCGTCGCCGCTGAATTCGCCTTCCCGCTGAACAATGCCGAGATCGCGTTTGCAGTCGTTGAAGACCAGGAGCAGGTCGACAAGCTGCTGGAGCTGCGCGAGTCCTGCCCGCAGCTCCGGCGCATCTGGTTCGACGACCCGCGCGGCCTGCGCCACTACGACGAGCCGGGCCTGGCCTCGCTGGACGAACTGGCTGCGCAGGGGCGGGCGCATGCGGACGGGCGTGCCGGCCTGTTCGCGGCCGAGGTCGCCGCCGGGCAGCCGGGCGACGTGGCCGCGCTGTTCTTCACGTCGGGCACGACGGGCAACCCCAAGGGCGTCATCCACACGCACGCGTCGCTGATCGACCGCGCCCGGGCCGGCCAGCGCTTCGACCGGCTGACCGAGCAGGAGGAGGTGCTGGCCTATCTGCCGCCGGCCTGGATTGGCCAGAACATCTTCAGCTTCGCGCAGTGGCTGGCGGTGGGCTACGTCGTCAACTGCCCCGAGTCGGCGTCGACGGTCGGCATCGACCTGAAGGAGGTTGGCCCGACCTACTACTTCGCGCCGCCGCGGGTCTTCGAGGGGCTGCTGACGACGGTCATGATCCGCATGGAGGACGCCGCGCGCCCGAAGCGCTGGCTGTTCGACCACTGCATGCAGCTGGCCCGCCGCGTCGGCCCCCGCCTGATGGACGGCCAGCCCGTGGGCCTGCTGGACCGGGCGGCCTACGCCCTCGGCGACATGCTCATCTACGGCCCGCTGCGCAACACGCTGGGCTTCTCGCGCGTGCGCGTGGCCTACACGGCGGGCGAGGCCATCGGCCCCGACCTGTTCAGCTTCTACCGCGCCATCGGCATCAACCTCAAGCAGCTCTACGGTTCCACCGAGACGGCCGTGTTCGTCTGCCTGCAGCCCGACCACGAGGCGCGCGCCGACACGGTGGGCGTGCCCATCGAGGGCGTGGAAATCCGGCTCTCGGACAGCGGCGAGCTGCTGGTGCGCTCGCCAGGGCTGCTCAAGGGTTACTACAAGAACGAGGCCGCCACGCGCGAGGCGCTGACCGAGGACGGCTGGTACCACACGGGCGATGCCGGCTTCCTGACGGCCGGGGGGCACCTGAAGATCATCGACCGCGCCAAGGACGTGGGGCGGCTGTGCGGCGGCCGGTTCGACGGCGCGATGTTTGCGCCCAAGTACGTCGAGAACAAGCTGAAGTTCTTTCCGTACATCAAGGAGGCCGTCTGCTTCGGCGACGGCCGCGAGAAGGTCTGCGCCTTCATCAACATCGACTTCGATGCCGTGGGCAACTGGGCCGAGCGGCGCAACCTGCCTTATGCCGGCTACACGGACCTGGCCCAGCGCGCCGAGGTCTACGACCTCATCCTCGACTGCGTCCAGAAGGTCAACGCCGACCTGGCGCAGGACCAACTGCTGGCCGGCAGCCAGATCAGCCGCTTCCTGGTGCTGCACAAGGAGCTGGACGCCGACGACGGCGAGCTGACGCGCACGCGCAAGGTGCGCCGCGGCGCCATTGCCGAGAAGTACGGCGTGCTGATCGACGCGCTCTACGACGGCAAGGTGTCGCAGTACATCGAGACGCAGGTGAAGTTCGAGGACGGCCGCACGTCCCGGGTGGCGGCGGATCTGCGCATCGTCGAGGCGAAGACGTTTCCCGCGGTGAACGGGGCGGCCGCATGAAGAAGATCGGCGACGTCATCCTCGACGTGCAGAACATCTCGCTGGCCTTCGGCGGCGTGAAGGCGCTGACCGACATCAGCTTCGACGTGCGCGAGCACGAGGTGCGCGCCATCATCGGCCCCAACGGCGCGGGCAAGAGCTCGATGCTGAACTGCATCAATGGCGTCTACCAGCCGCAGCAGGGTTCGATCACTTTGCGCGGGCAGAGCTTCAAGCACATGAGCCCGCGCCAGGTCGCCGAGATGGGCGTGGCCCGCACCTTCCAGAACCTGGCACTGTTCAAGGGCATGAGCGTGCTGGACAACATCATGACCGGGCGCAACCTGCGCATGAAGCGCGGCCTGTTCTGGCAGGCCCTGCACCTCGGCCCCGCGCGCCGCGAGGAGACCGAGCAGCGTGAGGCGGTCGAACGCATCATCGACTTTCTGGAGATCCAGGCGCACCGCAAGACGCCGGTGGGCCGGCTGCCCTACGGCCTGCAAAAGCGCGTGGACCTCGGCCGCGCGCTGGCCATGGAGCCCAGCCTGCTGCTGCTGGACGAACCCATGGCCGGCATGAACGTGGAAGAGAAGCAGGACATGTGTCGCTTCATCCTCGACGTGAATGACGAGTTCGGCACCACCATCGTGCTGATCGAGCACGACATGGGTGTCGTCATGGACATCTCGGACCGCGTCGTCGTGCTGGACTACGGCAAGAAGATCGGCGACGGCGCGCCGGACGAGGTGCGCAGCAGCGAAGACGTCATCAAGGCCTACCTGGGAGCTTCACACTGATGGGCCCGTTTCTTGAAACCCTGATCGGCGGCCTGATGGCGGGCATGCTGTATTCGCTCATCGCGCTGGGCTTTGTGCTGATCTTCAAGGCCAGCGGCGTCTTCAACTTCGCGCAGGGCGCCATGGTGCTGTTCGCCGCGCTGGCGATGGCGCGCTTTGCCGAGTGGATTCCCAAGTTCACCGGCATGGATGGCAAGGTCGTCGTGAACCTGCTGGCCTTCGCCGGCGCGCTGGCCGTCATGGTGGTGGTCGCCTGGCTGGTGGAGCGATTGGCCTTGTCCAAGCTCGTCAACCAGGAGGGCATCACGCTGCTGATGGCGACTCTGGGCATCGCCTACCTGCTTGAAGGGGCGGGCCAGATGCTGTTCGGCAACGACATCTACAAGATCGACATCGGCCTGCCCAAGGACCCGATGTTCCTGTTCGAACAGACCTTCGAGGGTGGCATCCTGGTCAGCAAGGAAGATCTGTACGCGGCGTTGATCGCGGCGGCCCTGGTCGCCGGGTTGAGCCTGTTCTTCCAGAAGACCGCCACCGGCCGCGCGCTGCGCGCCGTGGCCGACGACCACCAGGCCGCGCAGAGCATCGGCATCCCGCTGTCGCGCATCTGGGTCATCGTCTGGAGCGTGGCCGGCTTCGTCGCGCTGGTGGCCGGGATGATCTGGGGCAGCAAGCTGGGGGTGCAGTTCTCGCTGTCGCTGGTGGCGCTGAAGGCGCTGCCGGTGGTCATCCTCGGCGGGCTGACCAGCGTGCCGGGCGCCATCGTCGGCGGGCTGCTGATCGGCGTGGGGGAGAAGCTGTCGGAGGCCTATCTGGGCCCGATGCTCGGTGGTGGCATCGAATACTGGTTCGGCTACGTGCTGGTGCTTGTCGTATTGCTCGTCAGACCCCAGGGTCTCTTCGGCGAGAAGATCATTGATCGGGTCTGACGATGCTTTACCGCGAGAACGGTCAGTTCAAAACTTCCTATGCGGCGGACAGCCAGATCCTGCCCATCCGCCAGGACCGCATCGCCATGGCCCTGTTGCTGGCGGCGGCCTTCATCGTCATTCCGATGGTGTCCAGCGAGTACCTGCTGCGTGCCATCTTCATCCCCTTCCTGATCCTGTCGCTCGCGGCGCTTGGGCTCAATGTCCTCGTCGGCTACTGCGGCCAGATCTCGCTGGGCTCCGGTGCCTTCATGGCCGTGGGCGCCTACGTCGCCTACAACTGCCAGGCTCGCTTCGAGGGCATGCCGCTGATCGTGGCGCTGCTGGCCGGCGGCCTGGGGGCGACGGTACTGGGCGTCGCCTTTGGCCTGCCGTCGCTGCGCATCAAGGGCCTGTATCTGGCGGTCGCCACGCTGGCGGCGCAGTTCTTCGTCGACTGGGCCTGCCTGCGGCTGAAGTGGGTCACCAACGACTCGACCTCGGGCTCGGTCAGCGTGGCCAACCTCAACCTCTTCGGTGTCAGCGTCGAGTCGCCGCAGGCGCGCTATCTGCTGTGCCTGGCCTTCGTCGTCGTGTTCGCGCTGGCCACCAAGAACCTCGTGCGCGGCCATATCGGCCGTTCCTGGATGGCCATGCGCGACATGGACGTGGCGGCGGCCGTCATCGGCATCCGCCCCATGCAGGCCAAGCTCAGTGCGTTCGCCGTCAGCAGCTTCATCATCGGCGTGGCCGGCGCGCTGTGGGGCTTTGTGCACCTGGGCTCCTGGGAGCCGGCGGCCTTCGGCATCAACCGCTCATTCGACCTGCTCTTCATGGTCATCATCGGTGGCCTCGGCTCCATCTCCGGCGCCTTCTTCGGTGCGGCCTTCATCGTGGTGCTGCCGCTGCTGCTGGACAAGGTGCCCTACTGGACCGGCCTGCCCATGGACACGGCCACCGCCTCGCACCTGGCGCTGATGATCTTCGGTGCCCTCATCGTGTTCTTCCTCATCAAGGAACCGCACGGCCTCGCGCGACTCTGGGCCACGGCCAAGGAGAAGTTGCGCCTCTGGCCTTTCCCTCACTGACCACAACGACAGGAGACATCGGCATGAAGACTCTCATCACCTGCGCGGCGCTGGCCGCCCTGCAACTCCTCGCAGCGCCTGCCGCGGTCGCCCAGGCCAAGGAGCAGTTCTTCCCGCTGCTGGTCTACCGCACCGGCCCCTACTCGCCCAACGGCACGCCCTGGGCCAACGGCAAGCAGGACTACATCAAGCTCATCAACGCCCGCGATGGCGGCGTCAATGGCGTCAAGCTCACGTTCGAGGAATGCGAGACCGGCTACGCCACCGACAAGGGCGTGGAGTGCTACGAGCGCCTGAAGGGCAAGAACGCGACGCTGTTTGACCCGCAGGCCACCGGCATCACCTTCGCGCTGACCGACAAGGTGCCCAACGACAAGATCCCGCTGATCACGCTGGGCTACGGCCTGTCCGCCTCGGCCGATGGCGGCGTGTTCGCCTGGAACTTCCCGCTGATGGGCAGCTACTGGACGGCCGCCGACGTGCTGATCCAGCACCTGGGCAAGAAGGAGGGCGGGCTGGACAAGCTCAAGGGCAAGAAGATCGCCCTGGTCTACCACGACAGCCCCTTCGGCAAGGAGCCCATCCCGCTGCTGGACGAGCGCCAGAAGATGCACGGCTTCGAGCTCATCAAGATCCCGGTGACGGCGCCCGGCGTGGAGCAGAAGTCGGCCTGGCTGCAGGTGCGCCAGGCGCGGCCCGACTATGTGCTGCTGTGGGGCTGGGGCGTCATGAACTCCACCGCGCTGAAGGAGGCCCAGGCCACGGGCTACCCGCGCGAGAAGATGTACGGCGTCTGGTGGTCGGGCGCCGAGCCCGATGTGAAGGACGTGGGCGAGGGCGCCAAGGGCTACAACGCCCTCAACCTCAACACCTCGGGCCAGAGCCCCAAGGTCATCCAGGACATCCTGAAGTACGTGCACGGCAAGGGCCAGGGCACGGGCCCGAAGGACGAGGTCGGCTCGGTGCTCTACACCCGCGGCCTGGTCATCCAGGCGCTGGGCGTGGAGGCCGTGCGCCGTGCGCAGGAGCGCTTCGGCAAGGGCAAGGTCATGACGGGCGAGCAGGTGCGCTGGGGCCTGGAGAACCTGGCGCTGGACGACAAGAAGCTGGCGGCCCTGGGCCTGACCGGCGTCATCCGCCCCATCAGCACCAGCTGCACCGACCACCAGGGCTCGACCTGGGTACGCGTGCACACCTGGGACGGCAAGCAGTGGAACTTCAGCTCCGACTGGTACCAGGCCGACGAGCAGATCCTCAAGCCCATGGTCAAGGCCGCGGCCGACAAGTACGCGGCCGAGAAGAAGCTCACCCGCCGCACGCCCCAGGATTGCCAGAGCTGAGACCCGCATGAGCACGCCCCTGCTGAACGTCAACGGCATCGAGGTCATCTACAACCACGTGATCCTGGTGCTCAAAGGCGTGTCCCTGCAGGTGCAGGAGGGCAGCGTCGTGGCCCTGCTCGGCGGCAACGGCGCCGGCAAGACCACCACGCTGCGCGCCGTCTCCAACCTGCTGGAGGGCGAGCGCGGCGAGGTCACCAAGGGCAGCATCGAGCTGCGCGGCGAGCGCATCGAGAAGCTGTCCACGGCAGCCATGGTGGAGCGTGGCGTCGTGCAGGTCATGGAGGGGCGGCACTGCTTCGCCCACCTGAGCATCGAGGAGAACCTGCTGACCGGCGCCTACACCCGCCGCGACGGCAAGGCTGCGGTGCGCGACACGCTGGACAAGGTCTACGCCTATTTCCCGCGCCTGAAGACGCGCCGCTCCAGCCAGGCGGCCTACACCTCCGGCGGCGAGCAGCAGATGTGCGCCATCGGCCGGGCGCTGATGGCCAACCCGAAGATGGTGTTGCTGGACGAACCCTCCATGGGCCTGGCGCCGCAGATCGTCGAGGAGGTGTTCGAGATCGTGCGCGACCTCAACACCAAGGAGAAGACCACCTTCCTCCTGGCCGAGCAGAACACCGGCATGGCACTGCGCTACGCTGACTACGGCTACATCCTGGAGAACGGCCGCGTCGTCATGGACGGCGTCGCCGCCGAACTGCGCGAGAACGAGGACGTCAAGGAGTTCTACCTGGGCGTCGGCGGGGAAGGGCGGCGCAGCTTCAAGGATGTGAAATCGTACAAACGAAGAAAGCGCTGGCTTGCATGAGTGACGAATCCTGGGACATCGCGCTGCCGCCGTTCAATGCCGAGTCGGCACTGCAGACGCTGAAGCGCTTCGCCCGCGACCAGCACGTGCTGGCCGAGCGCAGCGAAGGCTGGCTGCTGGGTGCCGACGTCGTGCTCAAGCTCGCGGTGGAGGGCGCTACGGTCAAGGCCCAGCTTGCCAGGCGGCCTGCGCGCACCCCGGAGTGGGACGGCTTCACGCTGAAGTCCGCCGCCGATTCACGCAAGCTGCAGGACGAGATCAAGCGCCGGCTCATGCGCTGGAAGGGCGACGAGTGAGTGCGCAGGACTTCTTCGACGCGCTGGAGCTTCGCGACCCCGCGGAGCGCGAGGCCGCGCTGATGGCTGCGCTGCCGGCCCAGGTCCTGCACGCGCAGCTCAGCAGCCCGGCTTACACCGAACTGCTGGCGGGCGTCGACGCCGCGAGCATCACCTCGCGCGCCGCGCTGGCCACGCTGCCGCTGACCCGCAAGAGCAGCCTCGCCGCCGCCCAGGCGGCGCGGCGCGCGCTGCGGCTGGGCGGCTTCGCTGCCGGCACGCCGCGGCGCATCTTCCAGTCGCCCGGGCCGTTGTACGAACCCGAGCCCGATGCCGATGGCGCCGATCCCTGGCGAATCGCGCGGGCCTTGCACGCCGCCGGCATCCGCGCCGGTCAGCTGGCGCACGTGGGTTTCAGCTACCACCTGACGCCAGCTGGCGCCATGATGGAAGCGGGCCTGCGCGCGTTGGGCGCCGCCAGCTTGCCCGGCGGCGTCGGCAATACCGAGCTGCAGCTGCAGGCCTTGCTGGATCTGCAGCCCGAGGCCTATGCCGGCACGCCCAGCCTGCTGCGCATCCTGCTCGACAAGGCGGCCGAGGGCGGGCATGCGCTGCCCCACCTGCGGCGCGCCCTCGTCAGCGGCGAGGCCTGCCCGCCGGCACTGGTGGCCTGGTTCGCCGAGCGCGGCGTCGATGCCTTCCAGTGCTATGCCACGGCGGACCTGGGCCTCATCGCCTACGAGACACCGGCGCGCGAGGGCCTGATCGTCGACGAGGGCGTCATCGTCGAGATCGTCCGCCCCGGCACGGGCGATCCGTTGCCGAATGCCGATTCGGGCGAGGTGGGCGAGGTCGTCGTGACCACGTTGTCACCCGGCTACCCGCTGATCCGCTTCGCCACCGGCGACCTCTCCGCCATGCTGCCGGGTGCGAGCCCCTGCGGCCGTACCAACCAGCGCCTGCGGGGCTGGCTGGGCCGGGCCGACCAGTCGGCCAAGGTGCGTGGCATGTTCGTGCATGCCGGCCAGGTGGCGGACGTGCTGAAGCGCCACCCCGAGCTGCGGCGCGCCCGGCTGGTCGTCAGCGGTGAACTGGCCCAGGACCGGGTCGTGCTGCAGGTCGAAGCCGTGCCGGGCTTGCCGCCGGCCTTTGTGGAAGGCCTGATGCAGACCGCGCGCGACCTGACCAAACTGCGCGTCGAGGTGGAAGCCCTGCCGCCCGGCAGCCTACCCAACGACGGCAAGCTCATCGAAGACCGTCGCTGACCCGTTGGGCTTAGACGGCCTGTCGCCGGCTTGCGCACGTTGACGCAGCCCGCGGCGTTGTCCTCGGACTGGGCGCCGGTCGACAGCGTGATGGCAAAGAGGACGGTGGCGCTGGCCGCACAGCCGCTCGGAAGGCCTCCGCCCGGCTCAGGAATCTTCCAATCGACGGACGGGTTCTCCGGCTGCGAACGCAGAGCCTGTGTTCAGCCGCCAACGTCCACGAAGACGAAGTGCTTGCGCACCGGCTCAAGCACCTCGAACTCGCCCTCGAAGCCGGGCGGGATGACGCCGCCCTGGCCGGGGCCGATGTCCACGGCGCCCTGCGGCCCGTGCAGGCGCACGCGGCCCTGCAGCACGTGGAAGTACTCCTGCCGACCTGCGGGGAATGCGATGCGCCAGCGGCCCACCTCGCATTCCCACACGCCGGCGCTCATGGGGCCAGCCTCGTGCAGCGTCCAGGTCTGGCGCTGCGGTGCACCGCTGATGCGGCGGTCTGCGCGCGGCTGGTCCAGCACCGGCTCGCGGCCGTCGGTCGAATCGAGCAGGACGATCCCGGGCTTCTTCATCAGTTCATCCGCATCGGAATGGTCACCGGACCGTCGTTGACGAGGTGAACCTGCATGTCGGCCCCGAACTCGCCGCAGGCGACGACCGGGTGCTGGCGGCGCGCGAACGTCAGCGTGTGCTCGTAGAGCCGCCGGCCCAGTTCGGCCGGCGCCGCGCCCGAGAAGCTGGGGCGGTTGCCGCCGGCCGTGTCGGCCGCCAGCGTGAACTGGCTGACGATGAGCAGGCCGCCGCCCACGTCCTGCAGGCTGCGGTTCATCTTGCCGGCCTCGTCGCTGAAGACGCGCAGCTTCAAGACCTTGGCGACGAGCTTCTCGGCCGTGGCCTCGGCGTCCGCCGGCTCGGCGCAGACCAGCATCAGCAGGCCCTGGCCGATCTCGCCGACGGTCTGCCCGCCCACCTCGACGCGGGCCCGCTTCACGCGTTGCAGCAGCGCGATCACAGCAGATCCTTGGCGTCGTCGAAATGCGCCTCGACGTCCATCGGCAGCAGCTGGATGGTGGCGCGCAGCCCCGGCACGGCGCTCATCAGCGCCTGCTCGACCGAGGTACGCAGCGCGGCGGCGCGGCCCAGGCTCCAGCTGGCGGGCATGTGCATGTGCAGGTCCACGAAGCGCCGCTGGCCCGCGACGCGGCTGGTGACGTGGTCGAAGCGGATGGCGTGGGGGTGGCGGAAGTCGTCCAGCACCGCCTGCACGCGGGCCTGGGTGTCGGCGTCCAGCGCCTCGTCCATCAGCCCGCGCGTGGATTCCTTCATCAGGTGCATGCCCTCGCGCAGGATGTTCAGCGCCACCATGACGGCCAGCAGCGGGTCCAGCCACTGCCAGCCGGTGGCCATCACGCCAATCAGGCCCACGACGACGCCGGCCGAGGTCCAGACGTCTGTGATGAGGTGGCGGGCATCGCCCTCCAGCGCCACGGAACGCACCTCGCGCGCCTTGCGCAGCATGGCCCAGGCCAGCCCGCCGTTGATGGCCGAGCTGACGATGGCCAGCGCCACGCCCAGGCCCACGGACTGCAGCGGCTCCGGGTGGCGCCAGCGGTCCACGGCGCCCCACAGGATGCCCAGCGCCGCCGCGATGATGAGGATGCCCTCGAAGCCGCTGGAGAAGTACTCGGCCTTGTGGTGGCCATAGGGATGCTCGGCATCCGGCGGCTGGGCCGCCAGCGTGACCATGGCGAGGGCGAACACGGCGCCGGCCAGGTTGACGAGGGATTCGAGCGCGTCGGCCGCGAGGCTGACGGACCCCGTCCACCACCAGGCGGCCGTCTTGAGGGCGATGGTCACGATCGCCGCCACGACCGAGAGCTTCAGATAGGCGCTGGCTTGCATGGCCAGCATTGTTGCCCGGCCATGCGCCGCGCCGCGGCGGCACGGCCTGGGGGCGCTACTTCGACTGGGTGCCGGAAGCGGCCACGGCCGGTGCGTTCGCGGGCTGCCCTGCGGCAAGGTCAGTGGACGGCGTGGGCGCCCCCTCCTTCTGTGCTCGGCGATCGAACACCAACTTCTTTCCGAACTCGAGCTGCACCCAGGTCGGGTAGGTATACGCCGTGCCCACGTTGTGATCGACGATCGCCCCGACCGCGCCACCGATGATGATGTTTCCCCACATGCCGGCGTTGGCGCGGGAGATCGCGCGCGCTGAAGCCTCGGGGTTGGAGGGATGCAGGCAGGTGATGAGCAGATCCCTGCTGGAGCGGCGCATGTCAATCGAGTCGCCAGACTTTCCGCTCACGGTGATTCGGTCGTTAGTCAGCTTGCAGTCTGCGCCCGCGACCAGTTCACCCGTCTCATCCTTGGTCTCCACCTTGATGGCGTGCCACTTGTCGTTGGTGACGCTTGCGCAGCCCGTCAATGCGAGCGTTACCGTTGCAGTCATGCACTTGAACATCTCCTCCTCCCTGTGTTTTAGGAGTCACTTGTATCCGACGTCACAGAGGCGTCAGGTCGGTGGAAACGCGAAAGTCGGGATGGACCCGGCGAGTGCATGGTCGTTGGCTGACCGCGCGTGATCGTGCTGCCGCCGGGCGTTTCTAAAATGCCCCCATTCCCTTCGGAGCCCCGCATGACCACCGCACTCACCACCGACGTCGCCCACATCGCCCCGCGCGAGAAGGCCGAGATCCTCTCCCAGGCGCTGCCCTATATCCGCAAGTTCCACGGCAAGACCATCGTCATCAAGTACGGCGGCAATGCGATGACGGACCCGGAGCTGCAGCAGGACTTCGCCGAGGACGTGGTGCTGCTCAAGCTGGTGGGCCTGAACCCGGTCGTCGTGCACGGTGGCGGCCCGCAGATCGAGGACGCGCTGAACAAGCTGGGCAAGAAGGGTCACTTCATCCAGGGCATGCGCGTCACCGACGCCGAGACCATGGGCGTCGTCGAATGGGTGCTGGCCGGCGAGGTGCAGCAGGACATCGTGGGCCTGATCAACGCCGCCGGCGGCAAGGCCGTGGGCCTGACCGGCCGTGACGGCAGCATGATCCGCGCCAAGCAGCTCAAGCTGCTCGACAAGGACGACCCGGCCAAGGAGCACGACATCGGCCAGGTCGGCGACATCGTCTCCATCGACCCCAGCGTCGTGAAGGCGCTCCAGGACGACCAGTTCATCCCCGTCGTCAGCCCCATCGGCTTCGGCGAGGCCAACGAGAGCTACAACATCAACGCCGACGTCGTGGCTGCCAAGCTGGCCACCGTGCTGCAGGCCGAGAAGCTCTTGATGCTGACCAACATCCGCGGCGTGCTGGACAAGGCCGGCGAGCTGCTGACCGAGTTGACGCCGCGCCGCATCGACGAGCTGGTGGCCGACGGCACCATCAGCGGCGGCATGATCCCCAAGATCGCCGGCGCCATCGACGCGGCCAAGAGCGGCGTCAACGCCGTCCACATCATCGACGGCCGCGTGCCGCATGCGATGCTGCTGGAGGTGCTGACGGACCAGGCTTACGGAACGATGATCAGCTCGCGATGAACCCCCGCGACCGGGTCTGGCTGTTCGACCTCGACGACACCCTGCACAACGCCTCGCATCGTGCGTTCACCGAGCTGAACGCGTCGATGACGGCCTACATCGAGACCCATCTGGGCCTGCCGACGGACGAGGCGGTCGCGCTGCGCCATCGCTACTGGACGCGCTATGGCGCGACGCTCACGGGCCTGCAGCGCCACCACGGCGTCAAGCCCGCACATTTCCTGCACGAGACGCATCGCCTGCCGGGGCTCGACGCGCATCTGCACGGCCATGCCCATGACCTGGCCGCCCTGCGCCGGTTGCCAGGCCGCAAGTTCCTGATGACCAACGCGCCGCTGGCCTACGCGGAGCGGGTGCTTGCGGCCATCGGGCTGCTGGACGCGTTCGACGGCCTGGTCTGCGTCGAGGACATGAGCTGCTTCGGCCAGTCCCGCCCCAAGCCGGACGCGCGCATGTTCCGCATGGTGCTGGCACGGCTCAAGCTCAGGCCCGAGCGTTGCGTGCTCGTCGAGGACACGCTGATCCACCAGAAGACCGCGCGCGGCCTGGGCCTGTCCACGGTCTGGATGCAGCGCTGGCTGCGCCGGGCCGGGGCTGCCGGCCTGCACCGGCGGCCCGTCTACGTGAGCCGGCGCGTGCGTTCGCTGGCCGCGTTGCTGCGCTCCCCCCAGTTCTGAAGGACGGCATGGCTGGATAGCGGCTATCCTCGGTCGACAATGCGAACCCCGCGTTAGGAAAGCCCCAGAGCCCATGTCCTCGTTCTCGGTCCTGATCGTCGAAGACCAAGCCCGCTTCCGGGAGGCGTTCACCCATGCCCTGGGCAGCGTGCCCGACATCGAGTTGCTGGGCATCGCGCCCGACCTGCCCCAGGGCCGCCGCATGTTCGACCAGCTGCAGCCCGACGTGCTGCTGGTGGACCTGGACCTGCCCGGCGGCAGCGGCATCGAGCTGATCCGCCACGCGGCGCAGACGCGGCCGCAGTGCGAGGTGATGGTGATTTCCGTGTTCGGCGACGAGCAGCACGTCGTCGCCAGCATCGAGGCCGGTGCCACCGGTTATTTGCTGAAGGACAGCCTGGCGCTGGACCTGCCCGGCCAGCTGCGCTCGCTGCGCGCCGGCGGCAGCCCCATCAGCCCCGTCATCGCCCGCCGCCTGCTGGTGCGGCTGGCGCCCGGCGCGCAGGGCTCCAGCGGCCCCTCGCCCGAGGCCATGGCCGCCACGATGGCCGACGAAGAGGTCGTCGCGCTGTCGGAGCAGGAATCGCGCGTGCTGCACCTGGCGGCCAAGGGTTTCACCTTCGACGAGATCGCGCAGTTCATGCAGGTCTCGCCGCACACGGTGATGACCTACGTCAAGCGGGTCTACCGCAAGCTGCACGTCCGCTCCAAGGTGGAAGCCATCTACGAAGCGCGCCGCCTGGGCTGGCTGCGCGATTAGCATCGCCGGCATGGACGCCGACCAGCCCGCCGCCAACAGCCCCGGTTCTGCCCCCAAGAAACGCCCCAGGCCGGGCGAGCGCCGCACCCAGATCCTGCAGGTGCTGGCCGGCATGCTGGAGCAGCCCGGCGCCGACCGCATCACGACGGCGGCGCTGGCCGCCCGGCTCGACGTCAGCGAGGCGGCCCTGTACCGCCACTTCGCCAGCAAGGCGCAGATGTTCGAGGCGCTGATCGACTTCATCGAGACCAGCGTCTTCGGCCTGGTCCACCAGATCGCCGATTCGCCCCACCCGCTGCCGCCGCCCGGCAAGGCGGCGCGCATCGCCAGCGTCATCCTGCAGTTCGGCGAGAAGAATCCCGGCATGGCGCGCGTCATGGTGGGCGACGCGCTGGTCTACGAGAACGAGCGGCTGGTGGCTCGCATGAACCAGTTCTTCGACCGCATCGAGTCCTCGTTGCGCCAGGTGCTGCGTGCCGCGGCCGAGGCGCAGGGTTCGCTCACGCCCACCGTGCAGGCCAACGCCCAGGCCTCGGTCTGGGTCAGCTTCATCATCGGGCGGCTGCAGCGCTATGCGCGCTCGGGCTTCAAGCGGCTGCCGACGGAGCAGCTGGAAGCGTCCCTGAAAGCGATCGGCTGACGCACCGCCTCCTACACTGGCGGCATGTCTGCCGCGCTTGAATCCTTGCTCGCCCGCGCCGAGGGGCTGCTGACCCGGCTCGAAGCCGTCCTGCCCCACGCGGCCACGCCGCCCGATTGGGCCGCCTCCACCGCCTTCCGCGCCCGCCGCCGGCACGGGGTGCTGTGCCTGGAGCCGGTGCGTTCGGTGAGCCGCATCTCGTTGTCAGACCTGAAGGAAGTGGAGCCGCAGAAGGAACGGCTGCTGCGCAATACCGCCCAGTTCGTCGCCGGCCGGCCGGCCAACAACGTGCTGCTGACGGGAGCCAAGGGCACCGGCAAGAGCTCGCTGATCAAGGCCGTGCTGAACGAGTTCTCGTCCCATGGGCTGCGCCTCATCGAAGTCGACAAGGCTGACCTCGTCGACCTGCCGGACCTGATCGAACAGGTTGCGGCGCGCCCGGAGCGCTTCGTCGTTTTCTGCGACGACTTGAGCTTCGACGAAGGCGAGGCCGGCTACAAGGCGCTGAAGAGCGTCCTCGACGGCTCCGTCGCCGCGGCCAGCGACAACGTGCTGATCTACGCCACCAGCAACCGCCGTCACCTGCTGCCCGAGAAGATGGCCGACAACCTGGGTGGCACCCACGGCGAGCATGGCGAGATCCACCCCGGCGAGGCGGTGGAGGAGAAGATCTCGCTGTCCGAGCGCTTCGGCCTGTGGATCAGCTTCTATCCCTTCAGCCAGAACGAGTACCTGGCCATCGTGGCGCAGTGGCTGCGCCATTTCGGCCTGGATGACGCCACCATCGAAGGTGCGCGCCAGCCGGCGCTGATCTGGGCGCTGGAGCGCGGCTCGCGCTCGGGCCGCGTGGCCTTCCAGTTCGCGCGCGATCTGGCGGGAAGAGTCGAATGACGGAAAGAAAGATCACCGAAGTCGCCGTCGGCGTGCTGGTCAAGGCGGATGGCCAGTTCCTGCTGACCTCGCGTCCCGAGGGCAAGGTCTACGCCGGCTACTGGGAGTTTCCGGGCGGCAAGGTCGAGGCCGGCGAGACCGTCGAGCAGGCCCTGGCGCGCGAGCTGCGCGAGGAGATCGGCATCGAGATCGGTGCCGCCCACCCGTGGAAGACCGAGCTCTTCGACTACCCGCACGCGCTGGTGCGGCTGAACTTCTGCAAGGTGTTCGACTGGACCGGCGAGTTCCAGATGCTGGAGGGCCAGCAGATGGCCTGGGCCAGCCTGCCGGTGCACGTGAAGCCCGTGCTGCCGGGCACCGTGCCCGTGCTGAACTGGTTTGCCCAGGAACGCGACCATGTCGGCCCCACTCACCTAGACTGAACCCATGAACTGGCTCGACGAGATCAAGTGGGACGACAAGGGCCTGGTGCCCGTCATCGCCCAGGAGCAGGGCACGGGCGACGTGCTGATGTTCGCGTGGATGAACCGTGAGGCGCTGTCCCTGACGGCCGAGCGCGGCCAGGCCGTCTACTGGAGCCGTTCGCGCAACAAGCTCTGGCACAAGGGCGAGGAGAGCGGCCATTTTCAGCAGGTGCACGCCATTCGCATGGACTGCGACAACGACGTCGTGCTGCTGACCATCACCCAGCTCGGCCACGACCCCGCTGAACCTGGAATAGCCTGCCACACCGGCCGCCACAGCTGCTTCTTCCAGAAGCTGGAGAACGGCGTCTGGAACGCCGTCGAGCCGGTGCTGAAGGACCCTGCCAAGATCTATGAGTGACGACATCCTGCACCGCGTCGGCGCGGTCATCGAGTCCCGCAAGGGGGCCGACCCCGCGACCAGCTACGTCGCCAAGCTGTTCGACAAGGGCCTGGACGCCATCCTGAAGAAGGTCGGCGAGGAGGCCACCGAGACCGTCATGGCGGCCAAGGACGGCGACCCGCAGAAGGTCGTCTACGAGGTGGCGGACCTGTGGTTCCACAGCATGGTGGCGCTGGCGCACTTCGGCCTTCAGCCCGAGGACGTGCTCAGGGAACTTGCGCGTCGCGAAGGCCTCTCGGGCCTGGAAGAATTCGCCTCCCGCAACGCGAATCGAAAGCCCCAGCCATGAGCGACAACCTGAGCCCCGCCACCATCGACGCCGCCACGCCCGCCGAGAAATTGGCCAGCCTCAAGCAGCTGACCCTGGTGACCTACATCCTCTACGCGCTGAGCGCCTTCACGGGCTTCACGGGGCTGGTGGCGATCATCATCAACTACGTCAAGCGCGACGACACGGCGGGCACCATCTACGCCAGCCATTTCACCTGGCAGATCCGTACCTTCTGGTGGAGCCTGGTGTGGGCGATCCTGGGCTTTGCCACGGTCATCGTCGGCGTGGGCTTCCTGATCCTTGCCATCGACGGGATCTGGGTGCTGTACCGCATCGTCAAGGGCTTCCTGAACTGGAACGACGGCAAGCCCATGGCGGTCTGAAAGGAATTCCTCTTGTCCCACGACCCGAACTGCATCTTCTGCAAGATCGTCTCCGGCCAGATCCCGAGCCGCAAGGCCTACGAGGACGAGGAACTCCTCGCCTTCCACGACATCCACCCCTGGGCGCCCGTCCACGTCCTCATCATCCCCAAGCGCCACATCGCATCCATGGCCGACGTCACCGAGGCGGAGGCGGCGTTGCTGGGCCGCATGACGGCGCTGGGCCCGAAGCTGATGAAGGAACTGGGCGTGAGCAACGGTTTCCGCCACGTCATCAACACGGGCCCGGACGGCGGTCAGGAGGTGTATCACCTGCATCTGCATGTCATGGGCGGCCCCCGGCCCTGGCTGAAGGGCTGACGCCCGCCCGGGCACAGTGCCTGTGCACTGTGTGACAAGCCGACGAAGGCCCGACTCCCGGCAGGGCGTCAGGCATGGGGCTACCGTCACCTAGAATTTGAGCCAGTCCACAAGGAGTCAACATCATGGGTTCATTCAGCATCTGGCACTGGCTGATCGTCCTCGTCGTCGTCATCGCCATCTTCGGCACCAAGAAGCTGCGCAACGTGGGTTCCGACCTCGGTGCCGCGGTCAAGGGCTTCAAGGACGGCATGAAGGAGGGCACGACCGACGCACCGGGCGCGCCGCCTCAGCAGGTCGGCACCACCAAGGCCGGCGACCCGAACACGGTCGACGTCGATGCCAAGACCAAGTCCTGAGACGCAAGTCCTGAGCCCGACGAGTGCTTGATTTCGGCTTCGACAAGATCGCGCTGATCGGCGCGGTGGCCTTGATCGTCATCGGCCCCGAGAAGCTGCCCCGCGTGGCCCGCACCGTGGGCACGCTGCTCGGCAAGGCGCAGCGCTACGTGGCCGACGTGAAGGCCGAGGTCAACCGCTCCATCGAGCTGGAGGAGCTTCAGAAGATGAAGTCCCAGTTCGAGACGGCGGCCCGCGACGTCGAGCAGAGCGTGCGCCAGGAGGTCGACTCCGCCACGCAGGCGCTGAACCAGACCTGGCAGGACGTCAGCGGCGACGCCTCGTCCTACGAAGCGGCCTCCACGATCACGCTGCCCCCGCCCGAGTACCGCCATCCGAAGAAGAACTGGCGCCTCAAGCGCGGCGCGACGCCGATGTGGTTCAAGCAGAAGGCGGGCGTGCGCCGCCACACCCAGTCGGGGGCGGCGCGTGTTGCGCGCTTCCGCCCACCGAAACGCTGAACCCTATGCCCCAACACCCGCTTCGCGCGCAGCCCCCCACGGGGGCTTCGGTGCATTGGGGGCGGCCCGGCACGCACCGACCATGAGCTCCTTCCAGAAACCCGATCACGACGAGCTGGCCGGCACCGAGCAGCCCTTCGTCACCCACCTGATGGAGCTGCGCGACCGGCTGCTGCGCGCCGTCATCGCGGTGGCCGTCTGCTTCGGCGTGCTGGCCCTGTACCCCGGCCCGGGCGCGCTCTACGACCTGCTGGCCGCGCCGCTGGTGGCCCACCTGCCGGCCGGCACCACGATGATCGCGACCAACGTCATCGCGCCCTTCTTCGTGCCGTTGAAGATCACCATGCTGGCCGGCTTCATGCTGGCCCTGCCGGTGGTGCTCTACCAGGCCTGGGCCTTCGTCGCGCCGGGCCTGTACTCGCACGAGAAGCGCCTGGTGATGCCGCTGGTCATCTCCAGCACGCTGCTGTTCTTCGCCGGCGTGGCGTTCTGCTACTTCTTCGTCTTCGGCCAGGTCTTCAAGTTCATCCAGAGCTTCGCGCCCAAGAGCATCACGGCGGCGCCGGACATCGAGGCCTACCTGGGCTTCGTGATGAACATGTTCATCGCCTTTGGTGCGGCCTTCGAGGTGCCGGTCATCGTCGTCGTGCTGGCGCGCATGGGCATCGTGTCGGTGGACAAGCTGCGCGAGTGGCGCGGCTACTTCATCGTCGTCGCCTTCATCGTCGCGGCCGTCATCACGCCGCCGGACATCGTCTCCCAGCTGGCGCTGGCCATCCCCATGTGCCTGCTCTACGAGCTGGGGCTGTTCGCGGCCGGCTACTTCGTGCGCCACACCAAGGCGCCCGACGAGGCCGATCAGCCCGATCAGTCGTCCTGATCGCGCCGCAGCGGTGGCCGCTGGGCCACGGCGAGCCGGAAGACCATGGCCTTGCCGCCGCGCTGCACGCCGACTTCCACCTGGGTCCTGGGCTTGAGCGCCGCGACGCTGGCGAGCAGCTCGGCCGGCGTGGCGACGGCATGGGTGCCGATGCGCGTCAGCACGTCGCCCGGCTTGATGCCAGCGTTGGCCGCCGGCTCGTCCGCGACGACGCCGCCGATGAGCACGCCCTTGGCCTCGCCCAGCTTCAGTGCCTCGGCCAGCTCGGGCGTCAGCTCGCGCGGCTGCACGCCGATGTAGCCGCGCGCCACGGCCCCGTCCTTCAGCAGCGCCGCGGCCACCTGGCGGGCCACGTCCACCGGAATGGCGAAGCCTATGCCCAGCGAGCCGCCGCTGCGGGAGAAGATGGCCGTGTTGATGCCCACCAGCCGGCCGTCGGCATCCACCAGCGCGCCGCCGGAATTGCCGGGGTTGATGGCCGCATCGGTCTGGATGAAGTTCTCGAAGGTGTTGATGCCCAGCTGGTTGCGGCCCAACGCCGAGACGATGCCCGACGTGACCGTCTGGCCCACGTTGAACGGGTTGCCGATGGCCAGCACGGCGTCGCCCACGGCCAGGCTGGCCGCGTCGCCCAGCGTGATGACGGGCAGGTCGGGCAGCGCGATCTTGAGCACGGCGACGTCGGTCTCGGGGTCGGTGCCGATCAGCTGGGCCCGCGCCTGGCGGCCGTCACTGAGCATGACCTCGATGTCGGAGGCGCCCTCGACGACGTGGTTGTTCGTCAGCAGCACGCCGTCGGCCGAGATGATGACGCCCGAGCCCAGCCCCAGCTGAGGGCCGTTGCGCGGCTGGCGCGGGCCGAAGGGGAAGCCGGGGAAGCCGAATAGCGGCTCGCGGGCCCGGCCGGTCGCGCGGGGCGGGGCCTTGCTGGCCGTGATGCTGACGACGGCCGGCGCCGCGATGCGGGCGGCGTGGGCGAAGCCGGCGCGCACCACCGACGCGGGCGGGGAGGGCGGGGCGGGGGGCAGGGCGATCTGGTGTGCCGTCTGGGCCGTCACGCCATCGGGAGGCTTGCGCCAGGGGGCCGTCTGCAGCCACTGGGGTTTGAGCGTCGCGATGACGAACACCGCGGCCAGGGCCACCGTGACCGTCTGCGCGAAAATCAGCCAGAGCCGTTTCAACACCCCAACATCCTTCTCAAGCCATGACCGATCGCGCCGCGCTGGAAGCCAGCCTGAACCAGTTGCTGGAGCCAGCGCGCTTCAAGGATTATGGGCCGAACGGCCTGCAGGTCGAGGGGCGCGGCGAGGTCCGCCATCTGGTCTGCGGGGTCACTGCCAGCCTCGCGTTCATCGATGCGGCCATTGCAGCCGGGGCCGATGCCCTCCTCGTCCACCATGGCCTGTTCTGGCGTGGCCAGGACGGTCGCGTGACCGGCTGGATGAAGCAGCGCCTGGCGCGCCTGCTGGCCCACGACGTCAGCCTCTTCGCCTACCACCTGCCGCTGGACGCCCACCCGACGCTGGGCAACAACGCCCGGCTCGGCGCGCGGCTGGGCTGGACGGCGGACGGGCGCTTCGGCGAGCAGGACCTCGGCTTCACGGCGGCCATCGAAGCCGTCGATCTCGAGGCGCTGAAGGCGCAGCTGCGTGCCAGCCTGGGCCGCGACGTGGTGGCCGTGCCCGGCGACGGCCGCCCGCTGCGCCGCGTGGCCTGGTGCAGCGGCGGCGCGCAAGGCTATTTCGAGGCCGCCATTGCGGCCGGTGCCGACGCCTTCATCACCGGCGAGATCTCCGAGCCCCAGGCCCACTACGCGCGCGAGACCGGCGTTGCCTTCATCGCGGCCGGCCACCACGCCACCGAGCGCTACGGCGTGCAGGGCGTGGGCGAGCGGGTGGCGCAGGACCTGGGCCTGAGCTGGCAGTTCATCGACGTGGACAACCCGGCCTGAGCCGCCGCGCCTAACACTGGCCTAACCCGGCCGCCGGTGGCGCCGCCTAGCATGCGGCGATGCAATCCTGCCCCCGCTGCCACCCCTTCGAGGCGCCCCCCGCCTCTGACGCCACCTGCGGGGAGCCACGACCCGAGCCCTGGGTCGCTGCGTGACGGCGGCGCGAGCCGTCGGGCGCTCAGCCGCATGGCGACCGGCGACGCCGCGACGCCGGCAGGTGGCCCTCGGCGCCGTGCTGTTGGGGCATGCGGCATTGCTGCTGCTGGCCTGGCAGGCGCGGCGGCCACCGGCCGTCACCAACGACATGCGGCAGGTCGTGGAGCTGCGTCTGGTGCGGCCCGCGCCACGCCCGCGTGAGCGCATGGCCCGCGTTGAAGCCCCGCTGCCGGCGCCGGCGCCGGTCGCCCTCACGCTGATCCTGCCGCCGGCGCTGCCCGGCATTGCGGAGCTTGCCGTCGCGGGAGGTGCAGCGACACCCGTCGCGGCAGGCCTGCCCGGCCGGGCCGCGTCGGGCGTGCGCGGGCTGGACCTCAAGCCCAGTGCCGAGATCCTGCGCGGCGCGCTGGCCAACCCGGCCACGACCGACCCGCGCAGCAACTCGCCCAAGCCCACCTTCGAGGAGCGCATCGCGATGGGGCTGGACCCCAGCCTGTGCGTGAAGTTGGAGCGAGACCCTGAGGGGCACGTGCGCCGCCGCATGGGGCGCCTGGTCGATGCCTTGTCGCTGCTGCAGGCCTCGCAGGGCGTGGGGGCCAAGGGTGCGACGGTGTGCGAGTGAATCAGCCCGGAGCGGACAGAGCGTAGTCGACCGCCGCGCGGACGGCCGCCACTTGCGCGGCATTGCACTGGGAGGGCGTGGCGCGCGGGCTGTCGGGGTAGACCTCGGTGGTTGTCGCGAAGCGGGCGCCCGTGATCGCGGCGCACAGGCCCCATCGACTGACCGGGAAGTTGATGACGCCAGGCGACTGCAGTTCCGCCGCGTTGATCTGCCCATTGGCATCGGGCGGGGCGATGTGGGTGATCGCAGCGACTGCGTCGATGACGGCGCGCTGGAACCCAGGCTGCGGTTGGTCGATGTCGTCGACGAGGTAGAAGCCGTCGGGGATGGTGCCGGGCACGAAGGCCTCGCCATCGCGCGCCGCCAGCGCGGGCCGGAACTCGGACTCGTCCGAGTCGGTCGTCTCGTGCAGGTCGACGTGCATCAGCACGCGGCCGCGCAGCGGCGCGAGCAGGGCCACCAGCGCGGCCGACTCCGGCACGGGGCTGCCATCGCGGAAGTTGCGGTTGGGGTCCAGTGCATCGAAGTTCCAGCGCTGGATGCGTTCGTAGGCCCAGGGGCTGACGCAGGGCACCACCAGCAGGTTGGCGCGTCCTGCGACCTCCTGGCCATGGTCGCGGGCGAATTGCAGCGCGCCGTGGACGCCGCTGGTCTCGTAGCCATGCACGCCGCCGGTCACGACGAGGACGGGCAGGTCCTCGCGCCAGCCGCGGCTGCGCAGGGCCAGCAGCGCGAAGCGCTCGCCGCCATGCTCGACCGCGCCGTACTCGCCGACGTCGAAGTCCGCCCGCAGCGGCTCGATGGCCTCCAACACGTCCCGCGCGTAGCTGCGCCGCCTGACGGTGCGCCCGCGCCAGGCTTCGATCTCGGCCGTGCCCCAGGGCCGGCCGGGCGTGCCGATGGGGTAGCTCATGGCCTTGCCCTCTCGCTGGCGACCCACACCCCGATGCGCTGCTCCAGCAGCGGCAGCGGCATGGCGCCCTGGTCGATGACGGCGTTGTGGAAGCGGCGCGGGTCGAACCGGCTGCCGAGGGCGGCTTCCGACCGGGCGCGCAGTTCCTGGATCTTGAGCTTGCCCATCATGTAGCTCAGTGCCTGGCCGGGCTGGGCGTAATAACGGTCCACCTCGGCGGCCATGAAGACGGGGTCGTGGCCGGTCTGCTCGATCATGTAGGCGATGGCCTTGTCGCGGCTCCAGCCCAGCGCATGGATGCCGGTGTCCACCACCAGCCGCGCCGCGCGGAACATCTGCGCCTGCAGGTGGCCGAAGCGGGTGTAGGGGTCGCGGAACAGGCCCAGCTGCGGGCCCAGCGTCTCGGCGTAAAGCGCCCAGCCCTCGCTGAAGACCGAGTACTGCGCCTGGCGGCGGAACTGCGGCAGCTCGCCCAGTTCCATCTGGCGCGCGATCTGCAGGTGGTGGCCGGGCACGGTCTCGTGGGCCACCAGCGTCTCCATCGCCCACTTGGGCCGGCGCTTGAGGGCAACCACGTTGGCGTTGAACCAGCCCGGGGTCGTGCCGTCCAGCGAGGGGCCGTTGTAGTTGTCGGCCGCGCCTTCGCCGGTGTAGGCCGGCATGCCGCGGATGCCATAGGGCGAGCGTGGCAGCTGGGCGAACAGCTTGGGCAGCTCGGGGTCGATGCGCTTGGCGATGGCGCGGTAGCCGTCCAGCAGCTCCTCGGCGCTCTGGTTGAAGAACTTCGGGTCGCTGTAGAGGAATTTCTTGAAGGCGGCGAGGTCGCCGTCGAAGCCGGTCTCGGCCCTGACCTTGTCCATCTCGGCGCGGATGCGCGCGGCCTCGCGCAGGCCGGTGGTGTGGATGTCGCCGGCCGCCAGCGGCAGCGTCACGTGGCGCAGGATCAGCGCCTCGTAGACCGCCTGGCCGCCGGGGTAGCCGGACAGCGAGCCGCTGTCGGGCGCCTTGGGAGCCAGTTCGTCCTTCAGCACCGCCAGCAGCTTGCGCTGGGCCGGGTAGAAGTGCTGTTGCACAGCCGCCTGGCCCTGCGCCTGGTAGTTGGCCTTGACGCCCGGGTCCACCGCCATGCGGCTGAAGGGCTCGTAGACGGGGCTGCGCGTCACGTCCTCGGGCAACTGGCCCTCGACCTGGGCGATGGCGCGCGCCAGCACCGGCTTGGCCGTGACCCAGCCCAGCGCCAGCCCCTTGCGCAGGATGGCGATCTCCTGGTCCACGCGGGCAGGGTAGGCGGCCAGGCGCGCCAGCCACTGCCTGACCTGGGTCTCGTTGTTGACCGGCACGTTGCGCGCGAGGCCGGCCAGGGCCGACTGCGCGCCGCCAAGCGTGCCCAGCGTCAGCGTGCGCCAGCCGGCGAAGCCCTGCAGCGCGACCTCCTGCTGGTAGCGGCCGATGAACAGGGCCAGCGAGACGCGGTCGGTGTCGTCGAGCAGGCCGGCGTCGAGGGCGCGGGCGCGGGCCAGCATGTCGCGCGCGAAGGCGTCGCGGGCCGCGAGGGCGGCCTCGGAGCGGTCGCTGAGCTTGTCGTTGAAGCGCAGGTCGCCGCGCAGCGTGGCCCATTCGGGCGCGTTGCGGGCCTCGGCCTCCCAGGCTTCGTTGAACAGGGCCTGCAAGGCCTGGCGGGCCTTGGCCGCGGCATCGGCCGCCGGGGCCGCGCTGGCGGCGGCCCTGGGCGGCGCCGGCTGGGTGGCGGCACTGGGTGAGAGGTGCAGGCCGGGAACCAGGCCGGCGATCAGGGCGGCAACGAGGGTCTTGCGCAAGAAGGTCTCCACGGCCCCCAGGGTGAGGACGGGGCCGGGCGGCAGTCTGCCAGCGCGCCGCGGAGGCTGATGAAAGAATGCGGCATGACCCCGGAAAACTCCCTAGACGGCAAGCCCGGCGCCCCACTGGTCGTCAGCATGGGCGATGCCTGCGGCATCGGCCCCGAGATCATCGCGAAGTTGTGGCAGCGCGAGGCGCCGCGGGACGCCGTCGTGGTGGGCGACGTGGCCGTCATGCGGCGGGCCGTGGCGGCCGTCGGTGGCGGCCTGGCGTTGGCCGAGTTGCAGGAGCTGCAGGAGTGGGCAAGGGTGCCGCCGCGCTGCCTGCCGGTCTGGCAGCCCGAGGGCCTGCCGGCCGACCTGATGGAAGCCCCGCTGGGCCGGGTCGACGCCCGCGCCGGTGCGGCGGCGGCGCGCTGCATCGAGGCCGCCGTCGGGCTGATCCAGGCCGGCCGTGCGAGCGGCCTCGTCACGGCGCCCATCCACAAGGAGGCTTTGCACGCTGCCGGCTCGCCCTACCCGGGGCACACCGAGATGCTGCAGGCGCTGGCGGGGGATGTGCCGGTGCGCATGATGCTGGCCAACGAGGAGCTGCGCACGGTGCTCGTCACCATCCACTGCTCGCTGCGCGATGCGATCGCGCGCGTCACGCGGGACAGCGTGCTGCAGACGCTGCGCATCACGGGCGCCGCGCTGGGGCGCATGGGCCTGGCCGCGCCGCGCATCGCCGTCGCCGGCCTGAACCCGCATGCGGGCGAGGGCGGGCTGTTCGGCGACGAGGAGATCCTGCACATCGCCCCGGCCATCGCCGACGCGCGCGCACTGGGCCTGGACGCGACGGGCCCCTATGCGCCGGATACCGTGTTCATGCGCGCCCGCCGCGGCGAGTTCGACGTGGTCGTTGCGATGACGCACGACCATGGCCTGATCCCGGTGAAATACCTGGGCGTGGAGCAGGGTGTCAACGTGACGCTGGGCCTGCCCTTTGTGCGCACCAGCCCCGACCACGGCACGGCCTTCGACATCGCCGGCCGGGGCATGGCGGACCCGTCCAGCCTGGCGGTTGCGCTGGCGATGGCGCGGCGGCTAGCATCCGCGCGTTCGCCACATGGACAGAGGGAGACGGTATGAAACATTTCGTCCTGGGCCTTGCCATGGTCCTCATTGCCGGCGCTGGCCATGCCCTCGGGCGCGCCGAGTTGCAGCGAGGCGGGGATCAGCATGAGGTGCTCGTCGCGTTCGAGGCGCTGTTCGATGCCGAGGGGCGTGTCGCCGATTTGCGCGCACACGAGGAGTCGGAGCATCCCGCGGCGTTCTGGCAAGGCTTGAAGCAGCGCTTGGTCGGTCTGAAGGTGGCGTCGCCGCGCAGCCCCTCGGGTGAGCCGGCCATGCTGCGCACGGGGCTGTACGTCGCGCTGGAGGTGGAGCGGGGCGAGCAGGGCGGGCAGGCCAGGATCACCTCCATGGACGTCAGGCCGCTGGTGGTTCGGCGCGATTACGCCGGCTACCCGCAGGACATCCGCCAGATTGCGGGCTGGGAGGGCACCGTCCAGGCCGAGTGCCTGGTCGACACGCAGGGGCGCTGCGGCGAGGTGAAGGTCAGCGCCTTGCCCGGCATGCCGCCCTCGCTGTTGCGCTGGGCGGCGGCCACGTTGGCGCAGTGGGAGTTCCGGCCGCCGCAGTACGACGGCGAGCCCATCGCGGTGCCGTTCAAGCAGTCCTTCAAGCTGAGCACGACCGACTACATGCCGGTGAATTTCCTGTACCGCGGCAGCGGCAGCGCGCCTTTCCGCTGGTAGGGCTCAGCGGGCGCCGCCCAGCGCGGCCAGTTGGGCGCGCGCGCGCGCCGTGGCGCGCTCCAGCAGATGGCCGTGCTCGTAGGCGCGCAGGCGGCCAGCCTCGCAGAGTTTCCTCAGCATGCGGGCCGTCATCGTCACCGTCTCCTGGTGGCGGTTGCCGTGCGTGAAGATGAAGAAGCTGCGGCCGGCGCTGACATGGGCCAGGCGCATCTTCTGCCAGTGCTCGCCGGTGTGCATCTGGTAGGCGAAGCCGAGCTGCAGGTTGTCCATCAGCAGCGCGCCGCCCGCGGGCTCGGCCGCGCTCTCGGCGGCCGGCAGGCCGTCGATGGAGATGTCCACCGCCTCCAGCGGCGCGGCCGCGGCCGCGGCATCGTTGCCGGAGAGGTCCACGTCCAACTGGCCGTTCCAGTCGACGCCGGACTCCTCCACCAGCCCCAGGCTCTTGGCCTCGGCGGGCGTCAGGCGCTGGCTGGCGTCGAGCTCGCCGGGGGCGGTTTCGCCGGCCACGGGCTTGGCCAGGTCGGCCTCCACGGGCGGCGCGACGCCGAAGATCTGGTCCAGCTGCTTGATGAGCAGGTTGGTGTCCAGGGCGCTGGGCGCCTGGCCCTTGAGCGATTCGGCGTGCGCCGGCAGCAGGGCGCCGAAGAAGTCCTTGCGCGGCACGTCCGGCCAGCGGATCAGGTCCATGCCCTCGTTGAGGGTACGCATGAGGTTGGGCAGCTCGCGCAGGAAGTCGGCGCGAGCCGCGGTGCCGCCCTTGGGCTGCACGCTCATGACCAGGCTGCGCCCGAGCTGGCGCAGGCGCAGCGCCCGCTCGGGCGCGCCCTCGCGCGAGGCCAGCACGATGGCCTGGCTCCAGACCTGGGAGAGGAAGCTGCGCAGGAAGTCCTGCATCGGCACCCTGGCCAGCTGCTGCTGCAGCTGCAGGGCGTAGCGCTGCTGCAGGCGCAGGTCGGTCTCACGGCGCTCGACGACGGCGGCGGCGTCACCGGCCGCCTTCAGGGTGTTGCGGCTCTGCTCCGCGATGAAGGCCTCGAGATCGTCCAGCTTGGCCGTGTAGACGTCCATGTGGTCGAAATCACCCTGCGTGACGTCCTGCACCAGGTCGCGCACATGGGCCAGGAAGGAGCGGCCCGGGTCGTCGCTGAAGTCGTCGAAGGCGCAGGCGAGCGAGGCCATGCGGTTGACGAACTGGCGCACCGGATGGCGGCGCGAGGAGAAGAAGGTCTCATCGCCCAGCGCCACGCGCAGCACGGGCAGCTGCAGCCTGGCGAGCAGGCGCGCCATCTGCGGCGGCACCTTGGGGTCGGCGAGGATCTGGTCGAACAGGCCGGCGACGACGTCGATGACCATGTGGTCCAGCCTGCCCGTGGCGAGCTGGCGCAGTTCGTCGCGGTGCTGGTGGATCAGGTTGGGCGGCAGCGGCAACTGGCCCCAGGCGCTGGGTTCGCCGTTGAGGGTGTCCAGTCCCATGCGGCCCGAGTTGCCGCTGTCCAGGCCGTCGTAGCTCCCGGGGGCCTGCGCGAGCCGGCGCAGCAGGTCCATCATCTGCGGTTCGACGCGACCGATGCCGCCAGCGCCGCGGCCGCCGAAGCTGCCACCGCTGCCGAAGCCGTTGCGCCCGGCACGGCCCAGGCCGCCATGACCGGAGCCGCCCCCATAGCCGCCACCGCGCGTGGACATGCCGCCGTGGCTGGAGTCCAGCTCGCTGGCCTGGGAGCCCGCGCCGAGGCCGCTGTAGCGCGACGACGCGCCGTCGGGCGTGGCGCGCACGCGCAGGTCCTGCGGGCGCAGGCCGCGCGAGCGCAGCAGCTCGGCGATGTCGGCATAGCAGGCGCGCATTTCCTGGGCGAGCGCGCGGGTGAGCTCGTCGGTCAGGGTCTGGCGCGTCAGCGGGTCGTCGGTGATGCTCTGCACGGCGTCCAGCAGGCCTTGCGCGACCAGCTCCGGCCGCAAGGGGTTGCGCTCGCCGACCTGGATGCCCGAGACATAGGACTCGACCTCGCGCAGCTCCCATTCGCAGTGGTGGCCGATGGCCAGGCCGATGCGGTCGGCCGCGACGAGGTTGTTGACCTGGTCGTCGTCCATCAGCGAGAGCTCGCCCCAGTCCTTCTTGGCCGCAGGCGCGGCCGCGGGCCGGGTCTCTGACTGCTCGGACGCAACCTGCCGGCGCAAGCCCTGCACGAAACGCTGGGAGAACACCGCCTGTTGCTGGCGGAACACGAACTGGGCCGCCAGCAGGGCGTCGCGACGCTTGATCTGGCCCGCCGACAAGGCCGACAGGCCCAGGCCCTCCGCGCAGCGCTCCGCCGCCTGCTCACCCGCGAGGCGGATGCGGGTCAGCGAAGCTTCAAGGTGCGGGTTCAGTCGTATCTCGGGCGCGTTCATCGACGGATGGGACCGGGAGGCTTTGAAAGTATCGCGCGTGCAACAAGCTCGGGTTTTCCGCAGGCTGCCAAATTGGTGGCAAAAAAAAGCCCGGTAACTATTGCTTACCGGGCGGCGGAGCGGGTGAGAGCTTAGCGCTTCAGCGAATCCCGGATCTCGCGCAGCAGTTGGATGTCCTCCGGCGTGGCCGGCGGTTCGGCCGGCGCGGCGGCGGGTTCGCGCTTGAGGCGGTTGATCTGCTTGATCATCAGGAAGATGACGAACGCCAGGATGATGAAGTTCAGGGACACCGTGATGAAGCTGCCGTAGGCCAGCACGGCGCCCTGTTTCTTGGCCTCCGCCAGCGTCGCGGCCGTCTGGCCGGCCAGCGGGACGAAGTAGTTGCTGAAGTCCAGCCCGCCGAAGATCTTGCTGACCACCGGCATGATGACGTCGCCGACCAGCGAGTCGACGATCTTGCCGAAGGCGCCGCCGATGATCACGCCGACCGCGAGGTCGACCACGTTGCCCTTGACGGCAAACTCCTTGAACTCGGAAAAGAAACCCATGCGCCCTCCTGCTTGTGAAATTTTGGGAAGAGTTGGATCTTGCCATGTCGGCGCGAGGTTTTCGGCCCCGCAGGATCGGGTAAACCAGTGCTAGGGGGCCGTGGCTTGGGGCGGGCGCCGGGTAAGCGTCCGTTAGAATCCCGGGCTGCCCCTGATCAGAAGTCTCTTTAGAGGACCCTCATGAGTGACCAGCAAGTGGACCAAGGCAAACGCACCTGGTTGATCGCGACCAGCTGTGCCGGTGCCGTTGGTGGCGTTGCGACCGCTGTGCCTTTCGTCAGTACATTCGCGCCGAGCGAGCGTGCCAAGGCCGCCGGCGCACCGGTCGAAGTGGACATCTCCGGCATCAAGCCGGGCGAGAAGCTCACCGTCGAATGGCGCGGCAAGCCCGTCTGGATCGTCCGCCGCACGGCCGAGCAGGTCGAGGCCCTCAAGAAGAACGACAGCCAGCTGGCCGACCCGAACTCTGATCGCAAGGCCTACCCGACGCCCGACTACGCGAAGAACGAGTGGCGTTCGATCAAGCCCGAGTTCTTCGTCGCCGTGGGCATCTGCTCGCACCTGGGCTGCTCGCCCAGCGACAAGTTCGCGACCGGCGCGCAGCCGTCGCTGCCGGACGACTGGACCGGCGGCTTCCTGTGCCCCTGCCACGGCTCGACCTTCGACATGGCCGGCCGGGTCTTCAAGAACAAGCCCGCACCCGACAACCTCGAGGTGCCGCCCCATATGTATCTCTCCGACGCCAAGCTGCTGATCGGCGAGGACAAGAAGGCCTAACTAGAACAAACGGGACGACACATGGCTGAATTCAAGGAAGCTCCCGCAGGCGCCTCGGTGGGCGTGAAAACCATGACCTGGCTGGAGAACCGGTTCCCGACCGCGTTCGACGCCTACAAGGTCCACATGTCGGAGTACTACGCGCCGAAGAACTTCAACTGGTGGTACATCTTTGGCTCGCTGGCGCTGCTGGTGCTGGTGATCCAGATCGTCACCGGCATCTTCCTGGTGATGCACTACAAGCCGGACGCGGCACTGGCCTTCGCGTCGGTCGAGTACATCATGCGCGACGTGCCGTGGGGCTGGCTGATCCGCTACATGCACAGCACGGGCGCCTCGGCGTTCTTCGTGGTCGTCTACCTGCACATGTTCCGCGGCCTGATCTATGGCAGCTACCGCAAGCCGCGCGAGCTGGTCTGGATCTTCGGCTGCGCGATCTTCCTGTGTCTGATGGCCGAGGCCTTCATGGGTTACCTGCTGCCCTGGGGCCAGATGTCCTACTGGGGCGCCCAGGTCATCGTGAACCTGTTCGCCGCCGTGCCGTTCGTCGGTGGCGACCTGGCGCTGATGATCCGCGGCGACTACGTCGTCGGCGACGCGACGCTGAACCGCTTCTTCAGCTTCCACGTCATCGCCGTGCCGCTGGTGCTGCTGGGCCTGGTGGTGGCCCACTTGCTGGCCTTGCACGACGTGGGCTCCAACAATCCCGACGGCGTCGAGATCAAGAAGGGTCCGAAGGATGCGAATGGCAAGCCGCTGGACGGCGTGCCCTTCCACCCGTTCTACACGGTGCACGACATCTACGGCGTGTGCCTGTTCCTGATGGCCTTCACCGCCATCCTGTTCTTCGCGCCTGAGCTGGGTGGCTACTTCCTCGAGTACAACAACTTCATCCCGGCCGACCCGCTGAAGACGCCGGCGCACATCGCCCCGGTCTGGTACTTCACGCCGTTCTACTCGATGCTGCGCGCCACGACCGACACCATGGTCAACGTGCTGTGCGGTGTCGTCGCCGTCGCGGCGGTCGTGAGTTTCCTGAAGGGCAAGTTCGGTGGCACCGCCAAGATCGCCCTGCTGGTGGCTGCGGCCGTGCTGATCTTCCTGCTCAAGGTCTTCGACGCCAAGTTCTGGGGCGTGGTCGTCATGGGTGGCGCGGTCGTGATCCTGTTCTTCCTGCCGTGGCTGGACCACAGCTCGGTGAAGTCCATCCGCTACCGCCCCGACTGGCACAAGTACGTGTACGCGGTGTTCGTCGTGTTCTTCCTGGTGCTCGGCTACCTGGGCATCCAGCCGCCGAGCGACATGGGCACCCTGGTGGCCCAGGCGGGCACGCTGTTCTACTTCGGCTTCTTCCTGCTGATGCCGTGGTGGAGCCGCCTCGGCACGCCCAAGCCTGTGCCCGACCGTGTGACCTTCCACGCCCACTGAGCCGCGGAGCAAGAACTCAAATGAAAAAGCTGATCGCCATCCTGCTGGCTTCGCTGAGCCTGGCCGGTGCCGCCCACGCCTCTGGCGGCGGCATGGAGTGGGACAAGTTCCCCAAGGAAAAGATGTCGGACATGGCCGCGCTGCAGCACGGCGCCAAGCTGTTCGTCAACTACTGCCTGAACTGCCATTCGGCCGCCTACATGCGCTACAACCGCATGCGCGACATTGGCCTGTCCGAAGCCGACATCAAGAACAACCTGCTGTTCGCGGCCGACAAGGTCGGCGAGACGATGAAGGTCAGCCTGGACGCGAAGGATGCCAAGGCCTTCTTCGGCGCGAACCCGCCCGACCTCACCGTCATCGCCCGCTCGCGCGCCGACGGCGCCAAGGGTTCGGGGGCCGACTACCTCTACACCTACATGCGGAACTTCTACCGCGACGACACCAAGGCGACGGGCTGGAACAATCTGGCCTTCCCCAGCGTCGCGATGCCGCACGTGATGTGGGAACTGCAGGGCCAGCGTGCCGCCAAGTTCGAGGAAGTCGCCGACCCGCACGACCACGAGAAGAAGACCCATGTCTTCGCCGGCTACCAGCAGCTGACGCCCGGCACCCTGACCGAGCGCCAATACGACGAATCGGTGGCCGACCTGGTCGCCTATCTGCAGTGGATGGGCGAGCCTGCCCAGGGCCAGCGTTTCCAGCTGGGCGTCATCGTGCTGATCTTCCTTAGCCTCCTGACCGTGTTCGCCTGGCGCCTGAACGCCGCCTACTGGAAAGACGTGAAGTAAACCTGCAAGTCCCGGCGCTGCCTCGCGGTGGCGCCGAAACACGCAGTGGGGCGGGCATCCAGCCACCCACTGCGTTTGCTTTTTCAGCGCAGCTCCGGCCAGCGCGTGTTTTTGATTGACTGACCCCTCGGGAGCCCAAGCCATGATGGTCCTCTACTCCGGTACCACCGACCCCTACTCGCACCGCTGCCGCTTCGTGCTGTTCGAGAAAGGCATGGACTTCGAAATCCGTGACGTTGACCTGTTCGCGAAGCCCGAAGACATCGCACTGATGAACCCGTACAACGAGGTACCCATCCTCGTCGAGCGCGACCTCATCCTGTACGAATCGCACATCATCAACGAGTACATCGACGAGCGCTTCCCGCACCCGCAGCTGATGCCCGGCGACCCGGTCGCCCGCGCCCGCGTGCGCCTGTTCCTGCTGAACTTCGAGAAGGAGCTGTTCGCCCACGTGAACATCCTCGAAGGCCGCGGCACGACCACCAAGGCGACCGACAAGCAACTGGAGAAGGCCCGTTCGCAGATCCGCGATCGCCTGACCCAGCTCGCCCCGATCTTCCTGAAGAACAAGTACATGCTGGGCGACGACTTCTCGATGCTCGACGTGGCCATCGCCCCGCTGCTGTGGCGCCTGGACTACTACGGCATCGACATGTCCAAGAACGCACTGCCGCTGCTGAAGTACGCCGAGCGCATCTTCAGCCGCCCGGCCTACATCGAGGCGCTGACGCCCTCGGAAAAGGTCATGCGCCGCTGATGGAACAGACCCCCGCTTCCGGTGGCGCAGGTGGGGGCACGTCCACCCGCCCGTACCTAATCCGCGCGCTGCACGATTGGTGCACGGACAACGGCTTCACGCCCTATGTCGCGGTCCACGTCGACCGCTCGGTGCAGGTGCCGATGGAGTACGTGTCCAACCACGAGATCGTGCTCAACGTCGGCTTCGATGCGACCAGCGGCCTGGACCTCGGCAACGAGTTCATTCAGTTCAAGGCCCGCTTCGGCGGCGTGGCGCGCGAGATCATCGTGCCGGTGGACCATGTCGTGGCCATCTACGCCCGCGAGAACGGCCAGGGCATGGCGTTCCCGGCGCCCGAACCCCTGACGGAAGGCGGCGCGCCGGCCACGTCTGCGGCGCCCATCCCGGCGCCGCAGGAGCCGCGTCGCAGCGGCCTGCGACTGGCGAGCGAAACCGTCGATAACGAGGGTGACGAACCGCCGCCCCCGCCGGATGCGCCCAGCGGTGGCCCGCGCCCTTCGCTGAAGCGGGTGAAATGACCCCCTAGAATCACGCTGTTTTCGCCGGCTTAGCTCAGTTGGTAGAGCAACCGCCTTGTAAGCGGTAGGTCATCAGTTCGAATCCGATAGCCGGCACCACCTTCAAGACCCACGGGCGAGAGCCCGTGGGTTTGTTCATTTCTGGGCCAGCTTGATGCGGATGCGGCCAGGCAGGCCGGCCTGCGCCAGCAGTGCCTCCAGCCGCGGCAGCAGGTGACGCAGCTTGGCGGCGACGGCGGCATTGGCCACCAGCAGGCTCCAGCCCTCCTCATCGAGCGGGCCCGGCTGCACGCTGGCCAGCAGGTTGCCGGGCAGTGCCGGGCCGATGACGTGCAGCCGGCGCCGGGAGGCTTGCAGGCGGGCGTTGAGCTGGTTCAGTCCCTCATGGGCAAGCAGCGCCTGAGCCACCGGCGTGGGCGATGGCACGGACGTGCGCACGCGCCGGGGGGCGAGGTAGCGGGGCGCGGAGGACATGGCCGCAGTGTAGTGAGGCGGCGGCCCGGGAAGCCCCACTGCTAAACTGCGCCGTTTTGCGCGGCCAGGCAACCGCCTTGCATTGCCGCGGCTCGCCCCCAGATTTGCGCCTCCTACCGGTCAGGCCGGCCTTGCCCGCGCCTGCCAGCACTCAACTTCGCAGCATGTTGCCCAAGCTTCTCACCTCGATTTTCGGTAGCCGCAACGAGCGTCTGCTAAAGACCTACCGCCGCACGGTGCAGCAGATCAACGCGCTGGAGCCGAAGTACGAGGCGCTCAGCGACGACGAACTGCGCGCGCAGACGGAGGCCTTCAAGCAGCGCATCGCCAATGGCGAGACGGTCGACGACATCCTGCCCGAGGCCTTTGCCGTCTGCCGCGAGGGCAGCAAGCGGGCGCTGAAGATGCGCCACTTCGACGTGCAGCTGATCGGCGGCATGGTGCTCAACGCCGGCAAGGTGGCCGAAATGCGCACCGGCGAAGGCAAGACGCTGATGGCCACGCTGCCGGTCTACCTGAACGCGCTCGCGGGCAAGGGTGTCCACGTCGTCACGGTGAACGACTACCTCGCGCGCCGGGACGCCGAGTGGATGGGCAAGCTCTACAACTTCCTCGGCCTGTCGGTGGGCATCAACCTGCCCAACATGCCGCGCGAGGAGAAGCAGTCCGCCTATGCCGCCGACGTCACCTACGGCACGAACAACGAGTACGGCTTCGACTACCTGCGCGACAACATGGTCTACGAGACGGCCGACCGCGTGCAGCGCGGCCTGTCCTACGCCATCGTCGACGAGGTGGACTCCATCCTCATCGACGAGGCCCGCACGCCGCTGATCATCTCGGGTCAGGCCGACGACCACACGGACGTCTACCTGAAGATCAATGCTGTCGTCCCCAGCCTGAAGCGCCAGATCGGCGAGCTCGACCCGCGCACCGGCGAAGGCGTCATCGAGCCGGGCGACTTCACGGTGGACGAGAAGTCGCACCAGATCCACCTGACGGAAGACGGCCATGAGGTCGCCGAGCGCCTGCTCGCCGAGGCAGGCCTGATTCCCGAGGGCGCGAGCCTGTACGACGCGGCCAACATCACGCTGATGCATCACCTGAATGCAGCGCTGCGGGCCCACCACGTCTACCACCGTGACCAGAGCTACGTCGTGCAGAACGGCGAAGTCATCATCGTGGACGAGTTCACCGGCCGGCTGATGAGCGGCCGGCGCTGGAGCGACGGCCTGCACCAGGCGGTCGAGGCCAAGGAGGGCGTCGCCATCCAGGCCGAGAACCAGACGATGGCCTCGATCACCTTCCAGAACTACTTCCGCATGTACGGCAAGCTGTCCGGCATGACGGGCACGGCCGACACCGAGGCCTACGAATTCCAGGAGATCTACGGCCTTGAAACCGTGGTCATCCCGCCCAACCGTCCCACCATCCGCAAGGACGAACTGGACCTCGTCTACAAGACCGACAAGGAAAAGTTCGCCGCCGTCATCGAGGACATCCGCGCCTGCCACACGCGCGGCCAGCCGGTGCTGGTGGGCACGACGTCCATCGAGAACTCCGAGCTGATCTCGGGCCTGCTGCAGGCCGCCAAGCTGCCGCACAACGTGCTGAACGCCAAGCAGCACGCCAAGGAGGCCGAGATCGTCGCCCAGGCGGGCCGCCCCGGCGTCATCACCATCGCCACCAACATGGCCGGCCGCGGCACCGACATCGTGCTGGGTGGCAATGTCGAGAACCAGGTCAAGTTCATCGAGGCCGACGAGGCCATCCCGGCCGACGAAAAGGCGCGCCGCATCCAGCAGCTCAAGGACGAGTGGCAGGGCCTGCACGACAAGGTGCGCGCCGAAGGCGGCCTGCGCATCATCGCGACCGAGCGCCACGAGAGCCGCCGCATCGACAACCAGCTGCGTGGCCGCGCCGGCCGCCAGGGCGACCCGGGGAGCTCGCGCTTCTACCTGTCGCTGGACGACCAGCTGATGCGCATCTTTGCCGGCGAGCGCGTGCGCGCCATCATGGACCGGCTGAAAATGCCCGAGGGCGAGGCCATCGAGGCCGGCATCGTCACGCGCAGCATCGAAGGCGCGCAGCGCAAGGTCGAGGCCCGCAACTTCGACATCCGCAAGCAGCTGCTCGAGTACGACGACGTGTCGAACGACCAGCGCAAGGTCATCTACCAGCAGCGCAACGACATCCTGGAGGCCGACAGCCTCATGGCCCAGATCGCCTCGCTGCGGTCCTCCACGCTGACGGACGTCGTGCGCACCTTCGTGCCCGCCGAGAGCCTGGAAGAGCAGTGGGACCTGCCCGGCCTGGAGCAGGTGCTGCGCAGCGAGTGGCAGATCGAGCTGTCGCTGACGGACCTGGTCAAGAAGAGCGACTCCATCACCGACGAGGAGATCGTCGAAGCCGTCGTCAAGGCCGGGGACGAGCTGTTCCAGAGCAAGCTGGACCGCGTCGGCGTCGAGCAGTTCAACCCCTTCATGCGCATGGTGCTGCTGCAGAGCATCGACCAGCGCTGGCGCGAGCACCTGGCGGCGCTGGACTACCTGCGTCAGGGCATCCACCTGCGTGGCTACGCCCAGAAGAACCCCAAGCAGGAGTACAAGCGCGAAGCCTTCGAGCTGTTCTCGCAGTTGCTGGACCTCGTGAAGATGGAGGTCACCCGCACGCTGCTGAATGTGCGCATCCAGAGCCAGGAAGAGGCCAGCGAGGCGGCCGAAGCCCTGGAGCGCCGTGCCGAGGCCGTGTCCAACGTGACCTACCAGCATCCCAACGAGGACGGCTCGGTGAGCCAGGAAGTCGACCCCGCAACCCTGCTGCAGCAGTACGGCCACGTCGGCCGCAACGACCCCTGCCCCTGCGGCAGCGGCAAGAAGTTCAAGCTCTGCCACGGCAAGCTGGCCTGACCCGGCCGTTCCGAACCTCCGACGGGCCGGCATTGCCGGCCCGTTTTTCATGGGGAAAGCCGTCCATCCGGGGGGTTAGGCGTGAGTTTGCGCACGAACCACCACCCACCCCACGCGCATGGGGGGTGCTCGCCAGCGGCCCACCCCCCTAGAGTGCAGCCCAGACAGACCCAACCTCAGGGGTCTCCCTTATGGAAATTCAAGAAAGAGCGTCATGAAAGCCCCGTTTGCAGCCGCCGCCCTTGCCCTCGCCCTGGCCGCCAGCGCGTCTGCTGCCCCGCTCGTGTTCAGCGACTACAGCCACCAGGATCTGACTGGCTTCGGGACCGAGTTCACCGACGTCTACACGCTGGATCTGGCGGGCAACACCTGGGTGAGCGGCCTGCTGGGCACGGCCACGCTGCTCAATGGCATCCCGGCCATCGACATCCGCTCGGTCACGCTGCGCCAGCTGGGAGCGCAGGCCGACTGGATCCAGACGATTGCCGTCGACTGGGGCGTCGCGGACACCGGTTTCGAGTCCTGGGCCCTGACGCCCCTGCTGCTGGGCCCGGGCCAATGGCAGCTCGAAGTGGTGGGCACGAGCTATTACGACAAGGCGGGACATGGCTACAGCGCCAGTCTGGAATTGCCCGAGCCGGCCAGCGCCGCGCTCGCCGCCCTGGCCCTGGTGGGCGCCGGCGTGGCCAGCCTCCGCCGCCGCAAGGCCTGAGCCCCGTTGCAGAACCGGATCACCGAAATGAAGAATCTCGTCGTCGCAAGCCTCCTCCTGTTGGGCGCCTTTGCTTCCCCGACCGCCTTTGCCGCCGGCACCGTCGACATCGCCTGGCAGGGGCTGGACACGGCAGGCGTCAAGCTGAGCACGCTGGACACCACCGTGTCCGAGAGCGTGCCGCTCACGAGCAACTACGCCACCACGGCGCTCAACTACGTCTACACGGCCAGCGGCGAGAGCTTCATCGCCTACTGCATCCAGCCCAGCGAGGGCAACGGGCGCGCGCTGCGCACCCAGACCTACGCCGTGGAGAGCTTCACCGGCGCGCAGGCCCAGCAGCTGCAGGCCCTGTTCTCCACCTCCTATGCCGGGCTGACGACGCACGACGACAAGGCCGCCTTCCAGCTGGCCCTGTGGGAGCTGATGCTCGAGACGGGCAACACCTTCAGCGTGAGCGGCGGCAGCTTCCAGCTGCTGGGCAGCGATGCCACCAGCCTGGCCGTGTCCACGCAGGCCAATTCCTTCCTGTCCCAGGCGATGAGCTACCAGGGGCCGGCCCTGTATTCGCTGACCAAGCTGACCCACGGCAATCTGCAGGACCTGGTGGTGGCCACGCCGCTGAACGCCGTGCCCGAGCCCGAGAGCTATGCGCTGCTGCTGGCGGGGCTGGGCATCGTCGGGATGGTGGCCCGCCGCCGCCTGCCGCGCTGATCGCACCCGGCTGGGCATGAAAGGCTCCTTCGGGAGCCTTTTGCGTTTCTACAATCCGCGCGCTTTCCCCAATCTCACCGAGCGCGCCATGCCCGTCAATCTCTCCGCCCCCGATCCCGCCAACCTGTTGCCCGTGCCGGGCGTGCGCCTCGGCGTGACCATGGCCGGCGTGCGCAAGGCCAACCGGCGCGACCTGAGCGTCATCGCGCTGGACGAGGGCGCGGCCGTGGCCGGCGTGTTCACGAGCAACCGCTTCTGCGCCGCGCCGGTGCAGGTCTGCCAGGATCATCTCCGCCACCCGGCCGGCGGCTCGGCCATCCGCGCGCTGCTCATCAACACCGGCAATGCCAACGCCGGCACCGGTGCCGACGGCCTGACCCGTGCCCGTGAGACCTGCAAGGCGCTGGCCGGCCTGATCGGCTGTGCGCCCGAGCAGGTGCTGCCGTTCTCCACCGGCGTCATCATGGAGACGCTGCCGGTGGACCGCATCACCGCCGGCCTGCCCGCCGCGCTGGCCGCGCTGAAGGCCGACAACTGGGCCGAGGCCGCCGCCGGCATCATGACGACGGACACAGTCCCGAAGGCCGCGTCGCGCCGCATCACCCTCGGCGGCGTGCCGGTCACGTTGTCGGGCATCTCCAAGGGCGCCGGCATGATCCGCCCCAACATGGCGACCATGCTGGGCTTCGTCGCGACCGACGCCAACATCGCCCCGGCCCTGCTGCAGCCGCTGGTCAAGGAGGCCGCCGACGCCTCCTTCAACCGCATCACCATCGACGGCGACACGTCCACCAACGACTGCTTCATGCTCATCGCCAGCCGCAAGGCGGCGCATGCGGAGATCACGTCGCTGGACAGTGCCGACGCGAAGACGCTGCGCGAGGCGCTGATCGCGCTGGCGCAGGAACTGGCCCAGGCCATCGTGCGCGACGGCGAGGGTGCCACCAAGTTCATCACCATCACCGTGGAAGGCGGCCGCGACGAGGCCGAGTGCAAGCTCGCCGCCTACGCCATCGCCCACTCGCCGCTCGTCAAGACGGCGTTCTTCGCCAGCGACCCGAACCTCGGCCGCATCCTCGCGGCCGTCGGCTATGCCGGCATCGCGGACCTGGACCAGGGCCTGATCGACCTGCACCTGGACGACGTGCACGTCGTCTCCCGCGGCGGCCGCCGGCCCGAGTACAGCGAGGCCGAAGGCCAGCGCGTCATGAAGCAGAGCGAGATCACCATCCGCGTGGGCCTGAACCGCGGCAGCGCCAGCGCCACCGTCTGGACCTGCGACCTCAGCCACGACTACGTCAGCATCAACGCCGACTACCGGAGCTGACCCCCGGTTGTGCCCCTGCGGGTTTGTGCTGTCAGGGGTTACATCGAATGACCATCGGCCTGGCGGGGCGGCCGGGCCCAGAATCGCTGCATTCCCGAATCCAGGACCCTGTCAGATGAAACTCGCCCTGTCCGCCATTGCCCTCGCCGCCGTGCTCGCCACCGGCGTCCAGGCCCAGTCGATGACCTACCCCGCCACGCGCAAGGTCGAACAGACCGACACCTATCACGGCACCCCCGTGGCCGACCCCTACCGCTGGCTGGAGGACGACAACAGCGCCGAGACCAAGGCCTGGGTCGTCGAGCAGAACAAGGTCACCGACAAGTTCCTCGAGGCGATGCCGCAGCGCCTGCCGGCGCGCCGCATCTACACCGAGCTCTACAACTTCGAGCGCTTCGGCATCCCCTTCCAGGAAGGCGGCCGCTACTTCTGGAGCCGCAACGACGGCCTGCAGCAGCAGAACGTCTACTACTGGGCCAAGTCGCTGAAGGACAGCCCCCAGGTCGCGCTGGACCCGAACGCGATGAGCAAGGACGGCACCGTCGCGCTGACGGGCGTCGTGCCCTCGCGCGACGGCAAGCTGCTGGCCTACGGCGTCGCCGGAGCCGGCTCCGACTGGCAGAGCTGGAAGGTGCGCGACCTCGCCACCGGCCAGGATCTTGCCGACAAGATCGACTGGGTCAAGTTCAGTGGCGCCACCTGGACGGCCGACGGCAAGGGCTTCTTCTACGCCCGCTACGACGCGCCCCAGGAAGGCCAGAAGCTGACCGGCGCCAACTACTTCCAGAAGCTGTACTACCACCGCCTCGGCACCGCCCAGAGCGAGGACGTGCTGGTCGCCGAGAACCGGGATGACAAGGAGTGGGGCTTCGGTTCCGACGTGTCCGACGACGGCGAACTGCTCATCATCAGCGTCTGGAAGAGCGCCGGCAGCAAGAACGGCCTCATGGTGCTGCCGTTGCCCAAGGGCGCTTTTGCCGGCGGCAAGCCGCAGCCCATCGCGCTGGGCTTCGACGCGCAGTACACGCCGGTCAACGTGATCGGCGGCAAGCTCATCGTCAAGACCGACAAGGACGCACCGCGCGGCAAGCTGGTCGCCATCGACCTGAAGAACCCCGCGCCGGCCGGCTGGAAGACGCTGGTGGACCAAGGCCCCGACGCGATGACGGCCGCCTCGGCCGTGGGTGGCCGCTACCTGCTGAGCTATCTGCACGACGCCGCGACGCTGGTGCGCGTGCACGGTGCCGACGGCAAGCAGCTGTCCGAAGTGCCGCTGCCCGGCATCGGCACGGCTGGCGGCTTCGGCGGCCGCTGGAACAGCAAGGAGACCTTCTTCAGCTACACCAGCCTGACGACGCCGGCCGAGATCCATCGCTACGACGTCGCCACCGGCGTGATCGAGCCGTTCAAGAAGCCCAAGACCGCCTTCAACACCGACGAGTTCGAGACGCGCCGCGAGTTCGTCACGAGCAAGGACGGCACGCGCTTCCCCATCTTCATCGCCGCGAAGAAGGGCGTGAAGCTCGACGGCACCAACCCGACGCTGCTGTACGGCTACGGCGGCTTCGACATCTCCATCACGCCGGCCTACGGCGTCACCTCGGCCACCTGGCTGAAGATGGGCGGCGTCTACGTCATCGCCTCCATCCGCGGCGGCGGCGAATACGGCTCGGCCTGGCACGAGGCCGGCACCAAGCTGCGCAAGCAGAACGTCTTCGACGACTTCATTGCCGCCGGCGAATGGCTGGTGAAGAACAAGGTTGCCAGCCCGGCGACGCTGGCCGTCAACGGCGGCTCCAATGGCGGCCTGCTGGTGGGCGCCGTCGCCAACCAGCGCCCGGACCTGTTCGCCGCCGCGGTGCCGCAGGTGGGCGTGATGGACATGCTGCGCTACCAGAACTTCACCATCGGCTGGGCCTGGGCGACCGACTACGGCACCAGCAAGGACAGCCCGGAGATGTTCAAGGCGCTGCATGCCTACTCGCCGCTGCACAACATCAGGAGCGGCGCCAAGTACCCGGCCGTGCTGATCACCACCGGCGACCACGACGACCGCGTCGTGCCGGCGCACAGCTTCAAGTACGCCGCCGCGCTGCAGGCCGCCGACACCGGCCCGGCGCCGAAGCTGATCCGCATCGAGACCAACGCCGGCCACGGCGCCGGCAAGCCCACCTCCAAGATCATCGAGGAGCGCAGCGACATCCTCGCCTTCATCGCCAACACGATGAAGCTGGACGTCAAGTGATGGCAGGGGTCGCCTTGCGCGACCTGGGCGTCGACGACGTCGACGCCCTGCTGGATCTCTACCAGCATCTGAATGCCGGTGATGCGCAGCCTTCGCAGGAGGCGGTGCGCACCGTGTTCTCCCATCCCGGCCTGCGCCACTTCGGGCTGTTTGGGGGCGGGCGGCTCATCGCCAGCTGCAACCTCGCCGTCATTCCCAACCTGACGCGTGGTGGCAGCAGCTACGGCGTCATCGAGAACGTCGTGACCCATGCCGATCACCGCGGCCGCGGGCATGGTCAGGCCGTCATACGCCATGCCATCAACAGTGCGTGGAAGGCCGGCGCCTACAAGGTCGTGCTGACCACCAGCCGCCAGGACCCGGCCGTCTGGGCGTTCTACGAGCGTTGCGGCTTCGACGGCAGCGACAAGCGCGCCTTCGTCATCCGCCGGCCGGCCTAGAAGTTCACGGCCTTGGTCTTGAGGCCGCGGGCCACCAGCGTCGCGTTGATGAGCTGGGCCTGCTCGCGGCTCGCGAAGGGCCAGACGGTGGCGCGCCAGCCCTCGGGGGTCTGGATGACCTCGCCCTGCAGCGCCTGCGGGTTGCTGTGCACGCCGCGGAGCCCGTCCTGCATCTTCTTCAGCAGGGCCTCGGCGTCGGCCTTGCTGCCCGGCGGCCCGACGAGGGCCACGACGAGTTGCTCCGGCGACTTGGCCATGCCGGCCAGGCGCGGGTCGGGCGGTGCCGGCCTGCTGGCCGCGGGGCTGGGCGGAGCTTCCGTCTTCACCGGGGGGGCGGGGGCCTCCGCGGGCTTGTCCGTGCGCAGGGGCGGCCGCTTCTGGCCATCGGTGCGCTCCACCAGGCGCGGGCGGATGTCGGGTGGTGCATCCGTGTCGGGCGTGCTGGCGGCCGGCTCCGGCGGTGGCGCCGAAGCGGCTTCGGCCGCGGAAGCCGGCTCGGCAGGCGCGGGCGTCACGGCCGCCACCTCCGGCGCCACGGACGCGGCCGACGCCGCCGGGACGGGCGCCGACGCGGCGGGGCTGGGTGCTGGCGGGGCGGGTGGGGCGGCGCGGTGCGGCCACAGCATCCAGGCGCCGGCCGCGGCCAGCAGCACCAGTGCCGCCGCAGCAGCAGCCAGCCGGCGCGGGTCCCACAGCCGGCGGCCGAGGATCTCCGACGGGATGCCGCGGCCGGCCAGCACGCGCGTGCGGCCGCTGCCGACGTCCACGCCCGCCGTCATCAGATAAAGCTCGAAGGGCCAGCCGCTGTGCGCGGCGGCCAGCCGCTCGTCGATGACGATGACGCGCCAGGGGCGGTCCTCGGGCGCGGCGGGCGGCTCGGCAAAGCCGTGCGCCAGCGCAAACTGCTCGATGCGGGAGAGGCTGGGGCCGGGCAGGAAGGGCTCGCTGAAGGCGCGCCATTGCGTGCGCGGCGCGCGGCCCGGCAGCTTGCCGGCCAGCCCCTTCAGGCGCTGCAGCCACACGGCCGCGCGCGAGACGGGCGGCGACGCGGCCAGTTCATCGAAGCCGACTGCGTCGGTCAGCACCGGTTCCACGAACCCGCCCGCCTGCGCGGACGCGCGCACGAACGGCAGCGCGACGACACCGATGGTGTGGACGTCCTCTGCAGTGATGCGGCGCGCCAGCGGGTGGCGGTTGTGCCAGTCGACGATCTGTTCGGCCAGGCGCTCCATGACTCGTCGATCTTCGCTCAGCCGCGCGGGGCGCTGCCTCGCGAACAGCAGGGCGAACTCAGCCCAGTTGCTTCAACAGCCAGGCGTTCAGGTCCTGGATCTCTTCGATGCAGACCGAATGCGGCATCGGGTAGCCGTGCCACTCGACCTCGTGCCCCAGCGCGCGCAGCGCGTCGCGGCTGGCCGTGCCGCGGGCCGGCGCGACGACCGGGTCCTGCGTGCCGTGGGCCAGGAAGACGGGCAGGCCGGCGTTGGCGGGGGAACGCTCGGCCGCCGTCGCCGCGGCCAGCGGCAGGTAGCCCGACATCCCCACCACGCCGCCCAGCCGCTCGGGGTAGCGCAGCGCCGTCATCAGCGCCATCGCGCAGCCCTGCGAGAAGCCCATGACGACGATGCGCCCGGCTGGCACGCCGCGTTCACGCTCGCGGTCGATGAGGGCGGCGATCTGTCGCTGCGACTCGCGCAGCCCGGCCTCGTCCTCGCGGCGCACGAGGTCGGTGCCGAGGATGTCGTACCAGGCCCGCATCACGTAGCCGTTGTTGATCGTCACCGGCCGCTCGGGGGCGTGCGGGAAGACGAAGCGCACGGCGCCCAGCGGGCTCAGGTCCAGCTCGCCGCAGATGGGCACGAAGTCATGGCCATCGGCGCCCAGGCCATGCAGCACGATCAGCGTGGTGCCGGGACGGGGGCCGGTCTCGATCTCATGGGTTTCAAGCATCGGGGGGATTCCAGTCGTCGGCGAGGCGTTCGAAGCGGCGCTCGCCATGGTCGTCGATGTGCAGCGGCCGCCAGCCGGCGCGGCGGTAGAAGGCGTCGGCGCGCGAATCGGGCTGGGTGCCCAGGCTCAGGCGCCGCAGCCCGGTCGAGAACAGCCAGCCCACCATCGCGTCGTGCAGCCGGCGGCCATGGCCCTGGCCTTCGCAGGCCGGGTCCACGAACAGCGCCCAGATGTTGCCGTCGCGGGCGTCGCCGATGGCGAAGCCGGCGATGCGCCCCGGTGCCAGTTCGACAACCCAGCCGCGGCCATGCTCTTCGAGATGGGCGTGCAGCTCGGCGTCCGAGATGCGTCCCGGCGTCAGCGTGTTCTCGGCGACGGCGTAGCGTACGCGCCAGAGTTCGGCGGTGTCGGCGCGGGTGGCGATGCGCAGTGTCATGGCCGGCATTCTCGCGGCCCGCGGCCGCGCCGGAGAGTTCCGCTCGCAGCGCTGGCGGGGTGGGCGTCAATGGCGTGACACGGCGGCCGCGCATCAGCTGTGATGATCCGCCGCATGGGAAGCCTCTATCTCGTCCGCCACGGCCAGGCCAGCTTCGGTGCGGTCGACTACGACCAGCTCAGCGCCAAAGGCCAGGAGCAATGCCGCCTGCTGGGCGCCTATTGGCGCGAGCGCGGCCAGCGCTTCGACGCCGTCTTCACCGGCACGCTCAGGCGGCATGCACAGTCGCTGGCGGGCGTCGTGGCGGGTTACGGGGAGGACCTGCCGGCGGTCGCGCTGCCAGGGCTGGACGAGTACGACAGCGAAGCCGTCGTGCGCGCCGTCCACCCCGAGCCGCTGGGCGCGCCGGCAGACGCGGAGGCCGTCAAGCAGCATTTCCGACTGCTGCGCCAGGGCCTGCTGGCCTGGATGCACGGCGATACCCGGCCGGTGGGCATGCCGCTGTATGCCGACTTCTCGGCCGGTGTCGCCGACGCGCTGGACCGCGTGAGGGCCGTCGGCGTGGGCAAGCAGGTGCTCATCGTGTCCAGCGGCGGCCCGATCGCGACGGCCGTCAGCCAGGTGCTGGGCTGCCCGCCCGAGACCCTGGTCGAGCTGAACCTGCGCATCCGCAACTCGGCCGTCACCGAGTTCGCATTCAACCCCAGGCGCCATCACCTGGTGAGCTTCAACACCCTGGGGCACCTGGACGCGCCCGATACCCGCGGCCTGGTGACGCACGCCTAGCCGGGAGCGATGCCAAAAGGCAAACAGCCCAGTGGGACTGGGCTGTTGCTTGGTTTGGCCGTGCTCAGGCGTCCGTGCGGCGTTGCCGGCGCGCCTGGCTGCCCGCAGCCAGCAGGGCCAGGCCGATCAGGGCCACCGATGCCGGTTCGGGCACGGTGCCCCCGCCGCCACCGCTGCCGCCACCGCCGCAATTGACGGTGCAGCCCTGGACGAAAGGCATGTTCTGTGACAGCAGGTCGCCGCCGATCTCCTGGACGCCCTTCTTGTCATTGAAGAAGGTGAAGCCCACCTTCAGATGCGGGCCGACGCCCGGGGCGATGGCGAGGGTCGTGCCCAGCAAGTTGATCTGGAACACCATGTCGTTGGCGAGCAGGATGTCCGGGTTGGCGTCAAGGCAGATGCCGCCGGAATTGCCGCCCAGGCAGCCATTGCCGTTGAGCTCCTGCGCCGAGTAGGTCCAGACGCTGCTGGACGCGGGCTGGACGTTGGTCACCGTGGCGCCGGTGATGCCGGCCAGCGGCCCCAGATCCTTGAACGCAAGAAACCCCAGGTTGGTGTCCGGGGCCCAGTTGCCCGTCCGGTTGTCCAGATTGGAGATCTTGAACGTGAAGGAGCTGGCGCTGGTCTGGATGAAGGTGAACGTCACATTGTTGTACGCGGTTTGATAGTCCGCATGGGCGGACGCGCAGGCCAGTGACAGCGAGACGGTGGCCACACAGGCCTTGAATAGTTGACGCAACATGGTGCCCCCAGGTTTTGTGTGCTCATAAATGAGCAAGAGACGGGCCATGTTGGTAACTTATTGATTTCCCTGGGGTTCTGTGAAACGGGCGAGCCGCCGCGAAAAAAATGTAAGAAGTATCGACAGTGCCGGCGGCTCGCCCTGGATCCTCAGTGCCTCACGGTGATGGCGCTGGTCGAGGCATTGCCGTTGGCGTCGGTGGCGCGGGCCTCCAGCGTGTAGCTGCCGGCCGGCAGCTTGGTGGTATTCCATTTGTAGTTCAGTGTGCTGCCGCTGCCGCTGGCGACCGGGTTGCCGTTGACGAGCAATTGCAGCTTGATGCCGGCGGCGCCGGCGTTGTCGCTGGCCGCCACGCTGATCGTCACATTGCCCGAGACGCTGGCACCGTTGGAAGGCGCCTTGACGTTGACGACCGGTGGGGTCGTGTCGGCGGCGACCGCGACGCTGTTGCTGACGGAGACGCCCACGGCGGTGGAACTGGCCTGGTTGCCGGCAGCGTCATAGGCGATGGCGACGAGCGAGGCGGTCCCGTTGGGCAACTGGGTCGTGTCCACGCTGAAGCCGTAGGGGGCCGAGGTGTCCGAGGCGATCACGTTGCCATTGAGCTTCAGGTCGACGCGCGTGACGCCGATGTTGTCGCTGGCGTTGACGTCCACGGGCAGCAGCCCGCTGACGGTCTTGCCGTTGCCGGGCGACGCGATGGCGACGGCGGGCGGCTGGGTGTCTGCCATCGCCGTGTTCAGCGTGGCCTGCACGGCTGCAGCGGCGTTCACCCGGCCCCAGCCGTAATAGCTGTCCCGCCCGGGGGCGCCCAGGTCCACGCTGCTGGAATACAGCAGGCTCTCGACCTGTGTGTTGCTCATGTCCGGCCGGGCCGACATCATCAGGCCCACGACGCCCGCCACCACCGGGCTGGCCAGCGAGGTGCCCCACCAGGCCTGGTAGCCACCGCCGCGGGTGGTCGTCCAGATGTCCTGGCCCGGTGCCGCGACGCTGACGAAGTTGCCGTAGCTCGACCAGGAGGTCTTGACGTCGTTGGCGTCCGTGGCCGACACGACGATCATGGTGGACGTGGGGGCCACGCCCTCGTCGATGCCGTTGTTGCCTGCCGCGACCACGACGAGGCCGCCCCGCGAGCGCATGTATTGCGCCGCCGCCTGCACGGCAGAGCTCGTGGAGACGCCGCCATAGGAAATGTTCGCTACCCGGGCGCCCTTGTCGGTGGCCCAGGTCAGGCCCTGGGCCACGGTGCTCCAGTAGGCGTAGCCGTTCGCGTCGGCGATGCGGACCGGCATGAGCCGGGCCTGCCCAGCCGTGCCGGCCACGCCGACTCCGTTGTTGAGCGTGGCCGTGGCCGCGCCGGCGACCGCGGTGCCGTGGCCGTTGACGTCGCTGGTGTCGCTGTTGTTGTCGTAGAAGTTCCAGCCCGGCACCATGCGGCCGGCCAGGTCGGGGTGGGCGGCGTCAACGCCCGTGTCCAGCACGGCAATCGTCACGCCGGCGCCCTGGGTCGTATCCCAGGCATTGGGCAGGCCCATCTTGTTCAGATGCCACTGGCTGCCGGCGTAGGGATCGTTGGGCGCGGCGGCCGGGACCACCAACTGGTCGAGCTCGGCGAACTTCAGGTTGGGGTGCCGGCTCAGCGTCGCTGCCACGGCCTTCTCGGACGCATTGCCGGGCAGCTCGAAAACGAACAGGCCGGGCGGCCCCATGCGGCGCGCCTTGGCGCCGTGAACTGCTGCGATCTTGCCGACTTCGGCTTCCGTCAGGCCGGCTTTGGTGCCGATCAGCACGCGTCGCGGTGCCGCGGCGTTCGAGCCGGCGGCGCTGGGCCTGGCCGACAGCTGGGCGATGGCCTGCCCGACCGGATCGGGCCCGCTCACAACGCCGGCGGGCGTCAAAGCTGCAGAAAGCGCGATAGAAATGAGCAGGGACACAGCAACTCCAAAAAAAATGGGCAGAAAGAGCCCGGAGTCAGTGTATGAGCTGCCATCCATGGCTTCCCCGGGGGCGCCGCGTCAGATGTGCGGGAGTTGGCGTGCGGGAGGGGTTGCTTTTGTGTGGAGCTGTAACCCGTGTTTCGGGGCTATTCCCCGGGCGTTCTCTGACGTTCGCGGCAGATGCCGGGCCGGACCGAAAACGACAAAGCCCGCGGTTGCGGGCTTTGTCGGGGGGCGGGGAGCCCCGTTCGGGGGCCAGGCTTCAGGCCGGGCGGCGGCGGCGCGCGGCGGCGGCACCCAGCAAGGCGAGGCCGGCCAGCGCCAACGAGGCCGGCTCGGGCACGGTGTTGCCGCCGCCGCTGGGCGTACCGCCGCCGCCATCGGTCTGCGGCGGCACATAGGTCATGTCGGCCGACAGCAGCGAGCCGATGGGCTTGCTGCCCGCTTGGTCGGTGAAGCCGACCTTCAGATGCGGGGCGATGTTGCCCGTCAGGTCGATGCCGGTGCCCAGCAGGTCGATGGTGAACAGCATGTCGCCGGTCAACAGGATGTTGGGGTTGGCGTCCAGGCAGAAGGCGCCGGAGTTGCCGTTCTTGTTGCAGCCCTGGCCCGCCAGCTCGGTGTGCGTGTAGCTCCACTGGATCGCACTGCCGGGCGCGGGGCTCAGGTTGACATTGACGCCGGTCAGGCCCGGCAGCTTGCCGCCCAGGCCGTTGAAGCCCAGATAGCTCAGGTAGTCCGCCGTCTGCCAGTCACCCGTCGCGTTGTTGGCATTCTGGATGCGCAGCGTGAAGGTGTCCGTGTCCACCGTGTGGAAGGTGAAGGTGACGCCCTGGCTGGACGTGACGAAATCGGCCTGGGCCGACGCGGCAAGAGCGGTCAGCAGCGTGGCGGCGATGAGGCGCAAGGACTTGGACATGTTGTGGCTTCCCTTGAAGTTCCCGGAATACGCAGGAAGTCAGATTTCAACTTCAAGCTAGGGGGTACTGTAGGAAGAAGCGGCTGCCCTGGGCATCCCCTGCAGCGGGGGGGCGGGGACGTGAATCGTGCAGCATTGGGCATCCTCCCCCCGAGCGAGGGGTGGGGCCGATCCGGGACAATGCCGCCCGATGCCTGCCCCGCTGTTCACCTCGCTGATCACCCCGCCGCCCGCCGCCTCCGCGCCAGCCCATGAGCGCTTCCTGCACCTGCTGCGCCTCGCGCTCGCGGGCGGCCGGTTCGGCAAGCTGCTGCTGTCGGGGCCGACGGGGGACGACGAGGACGTCGAGCGGCTGACGGTGAGGGCCATCGAGCTGCGGGGCGAGCCGGCCCTGAGCTTCCTGTGGCGGCACCGCACCAAGGACGTGACCAAGAACCACGCCCCCGAGGCCGGCCTGGCCGAGATCGGCGCGCTGCTGGGTGCGCGTTTTCGCAACGCCCACCTGCACACGGCGGCCGAGGAGGTGCAGTTCGCCGTCAGCCGCAAGGGCCGCGAGACGCTGCGCGTGACCCGGCTGGACCCGGACCCGGACGGCGGCGCCGGGGCCGCCGCGCCCGCCGCGCACGACAAGGCCAAGCAGCGCCCGCTGGAGATGGCCCACCCGGTCTGGTCGGCGCTGGGCCTGACCCATCTCGTCAAGGGCGAGCCGGCCCTGGTGCCGGCCATGGCCCGCAAGTGGAAGCAGATCAACCGCTTCGTCGAGATCCTGGCTTCCGCCATCGACGAGGCGGGCCTGCAGGGGCCCGTGCGCGTGGCCGACTTCGGTTCCGGCAAGGGCTATCTGACCTTCGCGGTGCACGACTGGCTGCAGGCCCGGGGCCTGGCGCCGCGCGTGACCGGCATCGAGCTGCGCGACGACATGGTGCGCCTGTGCAATGCCGTCATCGACGGCGAGCAGCTCACCGGCATCCGTTTCGACCAGGGTGACGTGCGCACCCAGGCCGTGCAGCCGCTGGACGTGATGATCGCGCTGCATGCCTGCGACATCGCCACCGACCATGCGCTGCACGTGGGCCTGCAGTCGGGCGCCAAGGTCATCATGAGCTCGCCCTGCTGCCACAAGGAGCTGCGCCCGCAGATGACGCTGCCGGCCGTGCTGCGGCCCATGCTTCAGCACGGCATCCACCTGGGCCAGGAGGCCGAGATGGTGACCGACTCGCTGCGCGCGCTGCTGCTGGAGAGCCAGGGCTACCGCACCCAGGTGTTCGAGTTCATCGCGCTGGAGCACACCAGCAAGAACAAGATGATCCTGGCCGTGAAGGCGCAGGGCGCCGCGGCCGAGGTGCTGGCCGCGCGGCGGCCCGAGCTGCTGGCGCAGATCGCCGAGATCAAGCGCTTCTACGGCCTGCGCGAGCAGCGGCTGGAGCAACTGCTCGCCGCCTGAAGCGCCGTGCCGGCAGCGGGCGGGTCGGCATCGGTCCCGATGCCCGCGGGACGGTGGCTGTTCTAGCATCGGCGGCCATGGCCCTCGCCCACACCAAGACCCGTGCGCCGAGCCCGCGTGCCGGCCTGCTGCTGCCGCGCCCGGCCCTGCTGGCCGCCGTGCGGCAGGCGCTGGACGCCCAGCGCGCCCTGCTGATCTGCGCGCCGGCCGGCTACGGCAAGACGGCGCTGCTGACCCAGGCGCTGGCGGAAGCGCCCGACGGCACCGCCGTCGCCTGGGTGGCGCTGGACGAGGGTGACGACCTCGGCCGCCTGCTGGACTGCCTGTTCGCCGCCTTCGAGCCCTACGACCCGCCCTGGCGCACCGCGCCGGAAGGGCTGCGCGACGCGGCGCTGCGCGGCGGCGCCGAGATCGTCACCGTGGCCGACGCCATGCTGAACGCGCTGGAGGCCTGCGAGGTCCGGCGCGGCCTCATCGTGCTGGACGACGCCCACCACCTCGTCGACCCGGCCTCGCTGCAGTTCCTGGATCGCTGGCTGGCGCGCATGGGCGAGCGCTGGCGCCTCGTGCTGGCGGCCCGCCACGAGCCCGCGCTGCGCCTGGCGCGGCTGCGCGCGGCCGGCGACCTGGCCGACCTGGGGGCTGCCGACCTCGCGCTGGCCGAGGCCGAATCGACGCAGCTCGCGGCGGCGGCGGGCCTGGACGCGCAGGCGGCGGCCGAGCTGCACCGCCGCTGCCAGGGCTGGCCGGCGGGCCTGCGCCTCGCGCTGGGCATGGGCGGGCGCTTGGCGCCGCCGGGCGCCCTGCCGGTCGCCATCGATCGCGCCACCTTCGACTACCTCGCCGCCGAGGTGCTGGACCGGCTGGAGCCCGAGCTGCGCGGCTTTCTGCTGCGCAGCAGCGTGCTGTTCGAGCTGGACGAGGCGCGCTGCCGGGCCCTGGGCGAGACCGGGCCGGTGGCGGCCTGGCTGGCCGAGATCGAGCGTCGCGCGTTGTTCGTCACCGTCGTCGACCTGGCGCCGCTGACCATCCGCCTGCACCAGCTGTTCCGCGACATGCTGCGCCAGCGCCTGCACCACGACGAGCCCCTGCTGCGCCAGCAGCTGCTGGCCCGCGCCGCCGAGCTGGAGGCCGACGCGGTGCGCCGCCAGGGGCTGCTGCTGGTGGCCGGCCGGCCCGAGCGCGCGGCGGCGCTGCTGCTGGCCGACGGGCCGCTGCTGATGAACCAGCTCGGCTCCCAGGGCCTGCTGGACCTGGCGGCTCGCTTCGAGCCCGGCTTCGCCGACGCCAGCCCCGAGCTGCACCGCGTCAAGGCGCTGGCGCTCTGGACGATGTGGGAGGCGGAGCTCGCCGAGTTCCATCTCGGCCGCGCGGAGGCGCTGTTCGAGGCGCGCGGCGACACGCCCGGGCTGCGCGTCGCGCGCGCCCACCGCAGCATCCTGCTGATCGCCCAGGGCCGGCTCACCGAGGCGGCGGCGCTACTGGGCGACATCGACCCGTTTGCCGACGAGTCGGGCGGCGAGCTGCGCCGCATCGTGCTGCTGGCGCGCTGCTGGCATGCGCTGGAGAGCTGCCGTTTCGACGCCGTCGCGCCGCTGTTCGAGGCCCAGCTCGCCGAGCTGCTGAAGACGCCCACCATCGAGGGCTGGTATGCCGGCTCGCCCGCGCCGCGCCAGATCGCCTGCCGCGGCATGGCCGCGCCCATGGAGCGCTGGTTCCGCGGCGCGCTGCAGGTGGTGGGTGAGCGGCCGCTGCCGCTGGGCGTGAACGCCTGCCTGGCCCAGGGCTGGAACCTGTTCTGGCAGGGCCGCATCGCCGAGGCCGCCGGGCTGCTGGCGCGCGCCGAGGCCGATGCGGCCTGGTTCGGCCGCCTCGTCGTGGCCCGCAACCATGGCCAGGCGCTGCGCGCGATGCTGGACCTCGTCGCCGGCCGCCCGGAGCCGGCGCTGGCGCAGATGCAGCAGCGCCTGGCCGAGCATGTGCCGGGCTTTGGCCGGTGGGGGCTGTGGCACTCGCTCTACGCCTTCGCCCGCATGGCCGCGGCCTGCGGCGACCGTGCCGCACTGGAGGATGGCCTGGCCCGCCTGGTGCGCGAAGGCGCGGAGCTGCCCGATCTGATCCAGCTCCACCGCCGCGAGCCGCTGGCCGGCCTGCAGGCCCAGGCGGCGTGGCTGGCCGGCCGGCGCGAGCAGGCGCTGGCGCACTGGCGCGCGCTGCTGGCCGAAGGGGAGGGCGCCGACCTGCTGGGCCAGCGCGCCGAGGCCCGGCTGCGGCTGGCTGCGGCGCTGCTCGCCGGCGGCGAGCGCGAGGCCGCCGCCGAGGCCCTGGCGCCAGCGCTGGCCGGGCACGACCCGGGCGGCCTGCTGTGGGCCGTGCCGCTGCTGCGCGACCTGGCCGCGCGCGACTGGGCCGGCCTGCTCGAACCCGCCGCCGTGGCGCGGCTGCGCGGCTGGGCCGACGGGCTGGCCCCCCAGCTCGTGCCGGCCACGGCGGCGGCCGACGAGCTGCTGTCGCCGCGCGAGGCCGAGGTGCTGGCGCAGATCGCCGCGGGCGCCAGCAACAAGCACATTGCCCGCGCGCTGGATCTCAGCCCCCACACCGTCAAGCGGCACGTGGCCAACATCCTCGACAAGCTGGGGCTGAACTCGCGCGGCGAGGCCGCGGCGTGGTGGAACCGCCGGGATCAGGCCTCGACGAGGCCCGGCACGCTGGCCTGATCCAGCGCCCGGCACAGCTTGGCCCAGGCCGAGTCGTTGAGCAGCGGCCGCACGGCCGCCAGCACCGGGGCCTGGACGGCCGGCGGCAGGCTGCCGACGACGAGGGCGCGCTCGGCCGGCGCCAGCGCCGGGATCATCCAGCGCAGCGTCTCGCTCATCTCGCGCGGGCCGATGCTGGCCAGGATGCGGCCGTGGATCTCGTGCAGCTCCGCATCGCTGTAGGCGGCCCACAGCGCCTGGTTGTGGCGGTGCTCCTCCACGCCCATGTGCTCGAAGTTGTGCGCGACGAAGGTCGCGAAGCGCCGGTACAGGCGCTGGGCGGCGGCGGCGGTGGGCAGGGCGCGCAGCGCCGCCGCCTCGGCCCGCAGCGCGGCGATGGTGTCCAGGTGCTCGTCATGCTCGGCCTCGATGGCGGCGCTGGCCCCGGCGCGCCGGGCCTCGATGGCGGGGTGAACGAACTCGTTCTCCTTGTCGAGGTGGTGGCGGGCCGCGTCCAGCAGTGCGTCGAGCTGGGCCAGGCCGGCGGCCAGGTCCAGAGGATCGTCCACGTCCAGGCGGCTCAGTTGCAGCAGCGTGTCGCTCATGAAGAGGCGCAGGCCCTTGTGGATGTGGGCGTAGAGGTCGAGGCGCGGGGGGGCGGTGGTCATGTGAGGCTCCGTTGAGCCGGCGCGAGGGGCCGGATGCCGGGCAGTGTTGCGGCCGGCGCGCCCGCCGCCATCGCTCGGACGGGCCATGGCCGGCGGGCCACGGCATGACCGCCGTCATGGCTCCTTGGTAATCCTCACACTGGCCCATCGTGGCGATGGCCGGCCGGGGGGCGCTCGGCACAGTGCCGGGCCATGCAACGCCTCACCGTGCTTCTGCTCCTGCTCAGCACCGCCGCCCTCGCGGCGCACGCCGAGCTGCCCGAGCGCCTGAGCCAGACCGGCCTGGGCGGGCCCGGCGTGCGCGCCTTCGAGCCGCGCTTCGCGCTGTGGTCCGACGGCGCGGCCAAGCGGCGCTGGATCGCGCTGCCGCCGGGCAGCCAGGTGGACGCGAGCCAGCCCGATGCCTGGCGCTTCCCCGTCGGCACGCGGCTGTGGAAGGAGTTCAGCGTCGACGGCCGGCCGGTGGAGACGCGCCACTTCCGGCTTGCCGACGACGGCCATTGGGAGATGGCCAGCTATGTCTGGGACGGCGCCGACGCGGTGCGCGCGCCGGCGCGGGGCCAGCAGCTGACGCTGCCCGGCGGGCGGCGCTACGAGGTGCCCTCGGCGGGCGACTGCGTGGCCTGCCATGCCGGTGCCCGCAGCCCGGTGCTGGGCTTCGCGGCCCTGCAGCTGGGCCCGGCCGTGCCGGCCCTCGTGCGCGAGGGCCTGCTGAGGAACCCTCCTGCAGCCTGGGGCCGGCAGGCCCCGGACTTTGTCGCCGCGAGCCCCGTCGAGCACGCCGCCCGCGGCTATCTGCACGGCAACTGCGGCCACTGCCATTTCGAGGGCGGCGTGCCCGTGCCGCTGCGCCTGGCGCTGGACGTGGGCCGCCCGCCCGCGCCCGTCGATGCCGCCGCCGTGCTGCGGCGTGCCGGCACCCGCAACCCCTACCAGCAGATGCCGCCCCTGGGCACCCGCGAGGTCGACGCCCAGGGCCTGGCCTTGCTGGCCCACCACTTCAACCCGGAGAACCCATGAAAGCCTTGATCCCCCTTCTCGTCCTGCTGGCCGGTACGGCCCAGGCCAGCGACCGCATCGAGCGCGGCCGCTACCTCGTCAACACCAGCGGCTGCGCCGACTGCCACACGCCGATGAAGATGGGCGCGAACGGCCCCGAGCCCGACATGGCGCGGCACCTGTCCGGCCATCCGCAGTCCTTCGTCCTCACGGCGCCCGTCGAGCCGCCGCCGGGGCCCTGGGTGGCCGTCATCGCCAGCAGCGGCACGGCCTACTCCGGCCCCTGGGGCCTGAGCTTCTCGGCCAACCTGACGCCGGACCTGGAGAGCGGCCTGGGCCGCTGGAGCGAGGCCGACTTCGTGCAGACCATCCGTACCGGCCGCCACCTCGGCCGCGGCCGGCCGGTGCTGCCGCCCATGCCCATCCCCGTCTACAAGCAGATGACGGACGACGACCTCAAGGCCGTGTTCGCCTACCTGCAATCGCTGCCGCCCGTGAGCAACAAGGTGCCCGAGCCCATCGCGCCGGCCCGGCGCTGACCCGAACCCTCAGGAGATCCGTCATGAAGCATTTCAATCCTTCCGCCCACCTGGGCCTGTTCTGCGCGCTGGTCGGCGCGCTCAGCGTCGTCGCCGCCGGCGTGCTGGCGCTGCCCGGCGAGGCTTTCGCCGCCGCCTCGCCCTGCGAAGACCAGGCCGCGCTGCAGCGCCGCCTCGACGACTTCGACGCGCGCTGGAACGCCAGCGACGCCTGGGGCCTGACGGCCCAGTTCGCGCCGGACGGCAGCCTGGGCGCCGCCGGCGAGCCCGGCCGCCAGGCCGTCTACTTCGAACTGGTCGAGCGGCTGGGCCGGTCGCCCCAGCCGCGCCAGACGCGGCTGCTGCGCGCCACGCCGGTCGGCCAGGCCTGCCTGGTGGACGTGCGGGTGAAGAGCGGCGAGCGCAGCGAGGCCGGCCTGTTCCTGCTGGCCCAGGCGCGCGAGGGCGGCATCGTCGCGATGCGTTAGCCCAAAAAATGAAGCCCCGACCGGCGCAAACCGGTCGGGGCGCAAGAGCGCTTCACGCCGCCCGGGACGCACCCTTGAGGGCGCGTGGGGCTGCGGCGTGCATCACAGCGCAGGCGGCCAGCGGAGCGACACCCGGAGGTGACGCGGGCAGGCCCGGATCTCGTGCTTTCGTGGTCGCGGGCGGGTCGCGTTCCGCCTCGCCAGGGGCCGCAACGTTGCCGGGGGCCGTGCACTGGTGACGGGATGAATCATCGGCGCAGCCGGCCGTGAACGAAGCCACGATCAGCCGGGATGGCCCCCGCTTTTTCCGGCTCAGTGCGCATGCCCGGGCTTGCCGGCGGCGCCCGGCGCGCGGATCTCGGCCGTCACGTCCACGCGCTCGCGCCGGCCGTCCCTGCCTTCGATGACCAGCGTCAACGGCAGCCGGTCGCCTGCCGTCAGGGGCTTCTTCAGGTCCAGCAGCATCAGGTGATAGCCGCCCGGCTTGAGCTCCACGGTCTTGCCCGCCGGCAGCGCCAGCGACGGCACCTGCCGCATCTTCATCACGTGGTCCTGCATGGTCATCTCGTGGATCTCGACGATGGGTACCTCGGGCGAGCTGACCGAGACGAGGCGGGCGTCCTGCGCGGCCGTGAGCTGCATGAAGGCCCCCGAGGCCTTCTGCGGCGCGACGGTGGCGCGTGCCCAGGCGTCCCGGGCGACGACCTGCGCGCAGGCGGCGGAGGTCAGGGTGGCCGCCAGCGTGGCGGCGATCAGCAGGGGTTGGAGGGTCATGGGGGTCGTCCTGTGGGGTTGAGGGGATTCGGAGGTGGGGTGGGCCCGCGTCACGGCGTGCTTCTCGAGGCGGCGAGCTGCCGGGCCTGGTGCCGCATCAGTGCGCGTGCTCGGCCGGCTGGGCCGGCGTCACGGTCAGCTTCACCGCGGGCGCGCGGGGCCGGGGCGTCGCGGCGCCGGGTATCTCGGCCCAGTGCCATTCGCCCTGGGTGCAGACCTGGCGCACCGCGAACCACAGCGTGCCGGGCTCGGCCGGCAGGCCGACGCGCACGACGAACTCGTCGTACCAGTCGTCCTGGAGGAAGTCGGCCGGCGTGTTGGCCGTCCAGCGCACTTCGGCCAGCTCGTCGGTGACGGCCTTGCCGTGGTTGTCGTCGGGCGTCTTCAGCGGCCGGCGCGTGGTGCTCAGCGTCCAGCCCGGCTTGGGCATGGGCTTGGCGCCGCGCAGGCCTTGCGGGAACGTGACCGCCACCGCCGTGGTGGCGGCGCCGTCGCAGCCGTGGCCGATCTTGAAGGTGGCGCGGTAGCTGCTGCCGGCCGCGGCGGCGGGCTGGTCCAGCGCGACGTGGGCCGATGCCGAGGCGGCGGCCAGCAGCAGGGCGGAAAGGGGCAGGTGCTTCATGGTGGGGGCCTCGGTCATGACTCAGAGATCGAACTTCAGCTCAGCGGTGTAGCTGCGCTGTGGGTAGGGGTGGAAGTTCCAGTACTTGTCGTTGTTCAGGTTGTCGATGCCGAACGCGGCGCTCCACTGGCGGTCGATGACCCAGCGCACGCGCAGGTCGGCGGTCAGGAACTTGCTGACGCCCATGTAGGCAAAGCCGTTCACGTCGGCGTTGTTCAGCGTGCGGTACTGCGGGCCGCTGTAGCGGGCGGCCAGGTTGGCGCTCCACTGCGGGTTGAAGCGGTAGCCGGCCTGCACGGTGGCGCGCCAGCGCGGGATGTTGGGCTGCCACCTGCCGAGCGTGTCGCCCGGCGTCGCGACGAAACCGCCGTTGGCCTTGATCCTGGAGTCGGTGTAGGTGAGGCTGCCGTTCAAGTCCAGCCCCCTGAGCAGCCAGTCCGCCGTGCCCAGCGTGGCTTCCAGGCCGGTGGTGCCGATCCGGCCGACGTTCTGCACACGGCTGATGTTGAGGTTGGCGGCGGGGTCGAGCGTGGTCTGCGAGTACAGCGAATCGCGCGTCGTCTCGGCGAACAGCGTCACGCGGGACTGCAGCGCGCCCCAGCCCTGCTCGGCGCTCAACTCGGCCGTCCACGACTTCTCGGGCTTGAGGTCGGGGTCGTTGATGTACTTCGAGTTGGCCGTGGACGTGGCGCCGTACAGCTCGCTGACCGTGGGCATGCGCACCGCGCGGCCGACCGAGGCCTTCAGCACCGTCTCGGCCGCGGCCTGCCAGGACAGCGCCGCCTTGGGCGACAGGTAGTTCTCGCTGCGGGCCGGGTAGTTCTGGCCGGCGGTGGCCGAGAAGTCGGTGCGGCCGCGGGTGGCCTGCCAGTGCTCGGCACGCAGGCCCACGACGGCCTTCCAGTCGGGGCCGGGCAGCCAGGCGTCCTGCGCATAGGCGGCCTGCAGCCGGGTGTTGCCGCGCACCTTGCTCGCCAGCGTGCCGGGGCCGTCCTGCAGGTAGTTGCCGGCGATGTTGGAGGTCAGGTAGCGGAGCCGGTAGCTGTCCTGCTGCAGGCCGAAGTCCACGACATGGGCCGCTCCCGCCGGGCGCCAGATGCCCTTGGCCGCGAGCGTGTGCCAGCCCGTGCCGCTGCCGTCGGCCAGCGTGCCGGTGCCGCCCGTCCGGGCGCCGGGCTGGGGGTTGTCGACGGCGTTCTGGCGCTTGTCGTCCTTCTGGTAGCTGACCCCGCTGGCGGCGACTTCCCAGTCCCATTCCCCGCCGGTGCGGCTCTTGACCGACAGGCCGTGCATGACGTGCTGCAGCGTCTCGCGCGTCAACGGGAAGTCGGCGCCGGTGGGGCCGGCGAATTGCCGGCCACCGACGTTGATGGTCTCCTTCTTGTCGGCCGCGGGGCCGCCCCTGTAGACCGGGTTGCCGTTGGCGTCGCGCAGATAGCTCTCGGAGCTGCCGTCCGAGTCGTTGCGCCACGCGCCCAGCACGTAGCTGGCGCGCACCGTGGGGCTGAGGTCGTAGGCCAGCTTGATCTTGAGATGGTCCTGGCGGGTGTCGTACTGCGTGGCCGAGCCGAGCAGCAGCCAGGGCTGGTTGGCGTTGTTCAGCCCGGGCACGGCGCCGGTCACCGGCGTGCCGGCCGTGCCGGTGACCCCGGTGGCGGCCAGGCGCGTGGCGAAGGTCAGCGGCTGGCCTTCGCTGTCGGTGCGGTTGATGTTGATCCACCAGCTGAAGGCGCCGGCCCGGTCGCCCACCGAGGCGCTGGCTTGCCAGGCGCGGTAGGTCGCCCGGGTGTTGTAGAGCTCGAACGGCTGGGACACGACGCCGGCCTTGGCGTGAGCCTCGAACTTCGTCGGCATGCGGGTCACGTAGTCCACCACCGCGCCGACCGAATTGCCCGGGTAGGCGGCCGAGAACGGGCCGTACATCACGTCCACGCGCTCGATCTCCTCGGGCGTGACCAGCCCCCAGCGCGGTGGGAAGCTCAGGCCGCCCACGCCGTTGCCCAGGTAGTTGGACAGCAGGATGGCGTCCGCGTAGACGGCCGAGCGCGCGCTGTTGCCGGTGCCCGAGGCGCGGCTGGACAGGATGGCGTGGTTGTAGTCGCCGATGTAGCGCTTGCGCACCAGGAGGCTGGGCAGGTACTTGAGCGCGTCTTCCGAGTCGGTCGCGTTGATGCTGCGCGCGATGTCCTCGCGCGCGACGGTTTCACGCGTCGTCGGGATGTTGGTGGGCAGGGAGGTGGTCGCGGCGCCCTGGACGCGTACCAGCTCCAGCTTGTTGCGGGCCAGCGGGGCGGCGTCGGCCGTGGCGGTGTCGTCGCCGCAGTCGTCGCAGGCGCGGGCCGGCGTTGCGAGCAGCAGGGGCAGTGCCGCGCAGGCCGCAGCCGCGCGCGCAAGGGCAGTCATTCGATTCATGGGGCAGGGATCGGAGTCGGGCCGGCACCCGCGGGTACCGGCAAACGCCCGGGCCGGCAGGCCCTGGGCACGCGAGGAGACTCAGATCCGCCCGGGCGGGGCGCGCGCACTGGCGGGGCGCCAGGCGTGGGCGGTGACCGGCGCCGTCCAGAAGCGCTCGGGCGCTTCCGGCACGAGGTCGTCGCGCAGGTTCAGTCCAGACGCGGCCGGCGGGCCGGCCAGGTCGGCCGTGCCGATGTGGCAGGCCGGGCAATGGCCCTTGGCCAGCAGGTCCAGCGCGGCCTCGATGGGCTTGGGCTTGGTGGCGTTCGTCGCGGTCGGTGCGCGGCAGACGTCCTGCCAGGCGCTGAAGTCGCCCCGCGCGTGCGCCAGCGCCGCGCTGACGCCCGGCGCCAGCACGCCGAGCAGGAACACGGCCAGCAGCCACGCAACGAAGGCGCGGGGATGGCGGTGTGGGCGGGGCGTCATGGTGGTGCGGGCGGGTTGTCGGGCGGCGAGGCGGCTGACGACGCGCCGGCCGGGCCTGGATTGTGCAGCCTGCGCAACACGGCGCCCACGATGCGGTCGCAGCGGGCACCGTCGAAGGCGAAGACGCCTTGCCGGGCCAGGTCGATGTCGGCCGCCAGCGACTTGCGCAGCAGGCCGCGGGCGCGGAAGTAGCGGCTGCGCACCGTGGCCTCCGGGATGCCCAGCGATTGCGCGGTCTCCTCCACGCTCAGTTCCTCCAGGCCGCGCAGCACGAAGACGGCACTGAAGGCCACGGGCAGTTCGTCGAGGCGGCGTTCGATCAGGGCCCGCAGCTGCGATCTGGCGAGGGCATCCTCAGGGCGTTCGGCAAGGGTCGGGTCCATGGCCTCGGTCTCCGCGTCCAGGGGCTGCTCGTCGTCGAGCGGATCGGCCTGGACCATGCGCGCAATGCCGTCGCGACGGGCCTGCTTGCGCAGGCGGCTCAGGCATTCGTTGGTCACCAGCTGCGACAGCCAGGTGCCCAGCGACGAGTCGCCGCGAAACCTGCCCAGCGAGCGGAAGGCTTGCAGATAGGCCTCCTGCAGCGCGTCCTCGGCGTCGCCGTCGTTCCTGAGCACCACGCGCGCCAGCCGGTACAGGCGGCGGTTGTGCAACCGCATCAGCCGCTCGAAGGCCGCGGCGTCACCGCCGGCGATGCGCTGCGCCAGCTCGGCGTCGCCGGAGCGGGCCGGCAGATCCGGGGGGAGCCCTGTATTCATCGTGCTATTTCACAACCAGGCCGGCCTTCATGGTGGGATGCAGCGTGCAGACGACCTCATGATGCCCGGCCCGCTTCAGCGTGATGCCCCAACTGGCACCCGGCGCGATGGGGGCCGAATCGAAGGCCCCGCGCGCCGTCGCCGTGTGCGGCACCACGTCGCGATTGACCCAGACGACGCGGTCGCCGCGCTGCACCGTCAGCATTGCGGGCCGGAAGCGCATGCCCTCGATGAGGACGGTGTGCGTCGCGCACCAGGCTGTGGGTGTGCAGGCCGACAGCGCCAGCATCAGGGCGGCGCTGCGGCGGCGCCCCGTCTCAGCCACCGCGTGCACCCAGTTCGGCCTGCAGGTGCCTGGCATGCTGGAGGTGGGCGTCGATGACGGGACGCACCTTCAGCAGCAAGGCCTTGAGCTCGGCGTTGACGGCGTTGGGGATGAGCAGCTTGTCCAGCGCGTCGAGCACGGCCTGGTGGTAGCTGATCTCGTGATCCACATAGGCCTTGTCGAAGGCGGCGCCGTGGAGCTGGCGCAGCGCCGCAAGGTTGTCGTCGCCGCCTTTTTGCAGGCCTTGGGCCGTGGGGTTGTCCTGCGGCGTGAGCTTGAGCTTCTGCGCCAGATCCGCGGCCATCTTGTTGACGCCGCCGTGGTCGGTGACCATCTGCTGGGCGAAGGCCTTCACGGTCCTGGACAGCGTCTTGCCCGCGGCGAGCTTGCCGGCATCCACGTCCACCTGGTTGGCGGTGACGACGATGGCGGCGATCTGCGCGTCGTTGGGCGCGGCGGCGTTCTGGGCCTGGGCCTGCAGCGAGAGGGCGGCGAGGGCCAGGGCGGCGAGGTGGAGATTTCGGTTCATGGCGGTGAGGTGGGGTTGAGGTGGGCCGGCATGGGGATGGACGTCATGAGCGCGGCGCACGTTCCCGGGCCGGCACCTTGTTGCGGGGCGCGAGCTTGGGGTTGCGCAGCGGCCGCACCGCGGCCCACACTGCGCCCATGGATGCCCCCGCCACGTCGCCCAAGTCCCTGCCGGGCCGGCTGCTCGGCTGGATGGGTGCCGAGGCCCCCAAGCTGCTGGCCAGCGTCGTCGTGCTGGTGCTGGGCTTCTGGATCAAGGACTCGGTGGACCTGGCCATCAAGCAGCGCCAACTGGACCTGAGCTACACCAAGGAGATGCTGGCGTTGCTGCAGAAGCTCACCGAGGAGGAGGACCTCGGCAAGCTGAACAACGGCGCCGTCGTGCTGGCCTCGTTCGGCGAGCCGGCGCTGCCGGCGCTGCTGATGGAGCTGCGCCGCCCCGACCTGCACGCCGTCGCCGCGACGCGCGGCCTGGAGGCCATGGCCGTGCGCGACCCCGAGCTGCTGTGCCGCGTGCTGCCGCCGCTGCTGCTCAAGCCCAACCAGCATTACGACATCGGCGCCCACCGCACGCTGCTGGGCCTGGTGGGCGACAACGGCTGCGTCAAGGCGCTGCCGCAGCTGCGCCGTTACCGCGAGTTCGTCAACGCGGCGGTGGCCGGCCGACCCGACGAGCTGAAGCGGCGCCTCGCCGGCGAGATCACGGCGCCGGCCGAGGCCTATCCGCGCCTGAAGCAGGCGGTGGACGAGGCCGTTGCCAACCTGGAAGGAGCGTCATGAAGACCGCCTTGCTGGCCCTGTGGCTGGGCTGCGCCGCGGCGCAGGCCACCGTCGTCAACTGCCCGCCCGCGGCCAACAGCTTCACGGTGCTGCTCAGCGAGCCCAGCGGCGGCGCGCTGCCGGACCGCGCCGCCGTCGAGCGCTTCCTGAACAAGCTGCAGTTCGAGCTGGACCAGACGCGCGACGAGCGCTGGATCAACCCCGGCGCGACGCCCGTGGCCTTCCGCGCCTGCCCCCGGCGGGCGCCCGCGCTGGACGGCAGCGAGTTCAGCCCCGAACTCGTCGAGCAGCTGGACGACCAGCGCGTGCTGCTGGAGATCTGGGGCGCCGTGGAGCGCGACGGCACGCCGCCGGCGCTCAGTGCGCAGATCAACTACCTGCTGGTGCCGCTGCGTTTCGCGGCCGACCGGCGCGAGAGCGCCCAGGGATTGCCCAATGGCCTGCAGCGCCTGCGCTACCCCGAGGCCGGCGCCCCGCCCACGCAGGACGCCGTGCAGCTGGTGTCCCGGCCGCTGGACCTGGATGCCTTCGTCGCCACCGCGCTGGGCCTGAAGCTGATGCGCGGGCACGCCTACGAGCCGGCCCACGCCAACCTCTGCCGCGCCAGCGGCCTGCTCGGCGGCATGTTGAAGCGGCCGCTGACCGGCCGCGGCAAGGCCGACCTGGTGGCGCTGCGGGAATTCGTCGGCAACAGCGCCGGCCGCGTGCTGCGCGAGGCCCTGGCGGACCCGGCCTACCCCCGCACCGGCCTGCTGCGGCTGCAGCAGCCCGCCCAACCCTGCGCGGGAGCCGAATGATGCGCCGCCCGTCCTTCCTGTTGCGCCTCCTGTTGCGCCCCCTGCTGGCAATGCTGCTCGCCCTGCTGCCGCTGCGGCTGCTGGCGATGGACATCCGGCCCTGCTCCGACCCGGTCGTCTTCGGCGGCGCGGCGGTCAATGCGCTGGTGCTGCCCTGGCGGGCCCAGGCCGGGCTGCCGGCGCTGCAGGCGGCCAGCCGGCAGCTGTCGGCGCTGGCGCACCTGCAGCTGCTGATGGGCATGCTCAAGTTCGGCTCCGTCGGCGTGGTGGACCTGGTGGCCGAGCCCCAGCAGGTCTGCGACGTGGACCAGGTGCTGGCGCGCGTCAGCCGCTACGGCGTGGCCAGCGGCCGGCTCAAGCCCGGCCAGGGCGTGGTGGTGCTGTGGGGCCGGCTGTTCGAACAGGACGGCGAGCTGTTCCTGCAGAGCTATCTGCGCTTCGGCCGCCAGGGCAGCGACGGCCTGGAGGCCGAGCTGCTGGCCGTGCCGCTGCAGGCCGGCGACGCGCGGCTGGAGCTCAAGGTCGCGCTGCCCGCGCAGGCGCTGTCCTTCGCGCCGCGTCGCATCCGGCTCGACGACCTGGCCCGCATCGACGCCGCCTTCCGCACGGCGCTGCGCGTGCGCCCCACGCCCGACCTGGCCGCGCCGGGCGTGGAGATCGGCAGCTCCACGCGCGAGAGCTTCCCCTACTGGGTGGCCGAGGCGCGCGGCGACTGGCTGCGCCTGGCGCCGATGCGGCCGGGCCTGCCGGCCGGCTGGGTGCGCGCCCGCACGGGCGAGGACACGCCGGAGTGGTCGCTGTCCCGGTGGCTGCCCGAGCTGGACTTCGCCGAAGGCGTGGCCGGCTGGCTGCGGCTGCGCGCCGGCGGCGTGCCGGCGGCGCAGCGCCAGCCCATGGCCGACGCGGTGCTGGCCGCGCTGGTGCGCTACGAGCGCGCCGTGCCGGCGGACCAGGCCCCCGCCGCCTGGGGCGTGGCCGCCGGCCTGCGCGGCCAGCTGGCCTGGGCCGGCGAGCAGCGCGAAGCCGCCGGTGCGCAGTTCAGGCAGGCCGCCGAGCGGCTGCCCGGCACCGCCGCCGCGCGGCAGACCGCCGCCGTGATGACCGCGGCCCGCGGGCCGCTGGACGCGAAGTCGGCCAAGGCGCTGGCCGACGAGCTGCTCGCCGTGCTGGCACTGGACCCGCGTGATCCGCAGGTGCGGGGCAACCTGCTGGCGCTCTACGGGCTGTACGCGCAGCGGCCCGACTGGAGCCCCTTCACGGCGGAGCAACTGGCCGCGCGGCGGCAACTGCTGGGGGGTTAGGCCAGCAGCTCCGCCAGCGTGCGCGCGACCACCTGGGTGGCGCGCTTCAGGTCCTCCAGCACCAGGTGCTCGTCGGCCCGCTTGGCATTGCTCTCCAGCACCGTGCGCGGCCCGGCGCCGTAGATGGCGGCCGGGATGCCGTGGGCGGTGTAGAGGCGCACGTCGGTATAGAGCGGCGTGCCCGAGGTCGGGATGTCTTCGCCGAACACCGCCCGGCCGTGCTTCTGTAGCGCGGCCACCAGCGGTGCGGCGCCGGGCAGCGGCTGCATGGAGTTGGCCAGCAGCAGGCGCCTGATGTCGAGCTTGATGCCGGGGCTCTGCGCGACCGTGTTCTCGATCAGCGCGCGCACCTCGGCCTCCACCTCCGCCGGGTCTTCCTCGGGGATCATGCGGCGGTCCAGCTTCAGCGTGACCTTGCCGGGCACGACGTTGGTGTTGCTGCCGCCCTCGATGCGGCCGACGTTGAGATACGGATGCGTGATGCCCGCCACCTCGGAGCGGCGGGTCTTCAGCAGGTCGTTGTGCGCGTACAGCGCCGTCAGCAGCCGGTTGGCGGCCTGCAGCGCGTCGATGCCGGTGCTCGGGTAGGCCGCATGCGAGGCCAGGCCGTGCAGCGTCACCTCCATCTGCAGGCAGCCGTTGTGGGCGGTGACGACCTGGTAGCTGAAGCCGGCGGCGATCAGGTAGTCGGGCTTCGTCAGGCCTTGGCGCAGCAACCAGCCCGGGCCGAGCTCGCCGCCGAACTCCTCGTCGTAGGTGAAGTGCAGCTCGACCGCGCCCTTCAGCGGCAGGCCCGAATTCTTCAGCGCCAGCAGCGCGAACGTGTAGGTCGCGAAGTCGCTCTTGCTGACGGCAGCGGCGCGGCCGAAGAGCTTGCCGTCGGCGATCTCGGCGCCATACGGATCATGCGTCCAGCCCTCGCCCGGCGGCACCACGTCGCCATGCGCGTTCAGTGCAATCGTCGGGCCCTCGGCACTGAAGCGATGGCGCACGATGAGGTTGGTGATGGACTGCATGCCGGCAGCCTGCACATCGGCGGTCGGTACGGCGTGCTTCTCGACCTCGAAGCCGAGCTCGGTCAGCAGCTCGGCCGTGCGGTCGGCGTGCGGCGCGTTGTTGCCGGGCGGGGTGTCGGTGGGGATGCGGACGAGGGCCTGGAGAAAAGTTGTTTGCGCCTCGAACCGCACATTGATTAAGTCGTCTAGGAGAACTCGGGTCATGTTGCTCTCAGTACTAGTCGTCCATACGCGCAACTGTCGGCAACGTGGCGCGAATGGTCGCGACTAACTGCTCGCTACATTGCGCCGGCAACGACGGTTCCCACAGTATGGTTAGGTGGTGATTTGTATCGAAGTGGGTTCGCGTCGACTCGAACTTGCTGCGCTTGCAGGTGTAGATGACTGGTTTTCCCAGCCCTTCGGCATATCCGGCTTCCCAATATGCGCCAAGATTGTCGTGCGATAGATCGGCGATCACGAAGTCGGCACTCTGAATCTCCGCCCGGAGTCGGTTGTCGATGAGGCCCGCGACAGGAACATCGTCTAGCTTTAATAACTTGAAGCCTGCCCTGGCTGCACTCGGCTTGAAAGACGCTTCCAGCATTTGATGAAGTTCTTGATCGCCGAACTTCATGGCCATGAACGCTTTTCCGTAGCTGCGGTGCCCACCCCTTATTTGTTCGTAGTGATCCCATCCCATGAAGGTTGGAGTCACGGTGGCGCTGTAGGTCCCGTCCATGTACTTTCTGGGGAGGCCTTGAGCGAATCCGCCGTTGCGGAGTTCTTCGGCGACCAGTTCAAAGCCGGCAGAACTCTTGCTGCCGATAACAGCGCCTTGTCCTTCATATGAAATGGAGATCGGCTCACCGGGGCCTCCAACGTGCTCCGCTATCCAGCGGATCAGGAGATCAAGTTGCTCTCGAGGCCGTGGAAGCTCGGCGCGTGAAATCACTTCGAGCTGATCGCTGGAGAAGAGGGGCCTCGCAGTTGAAGATTGAGCGCGCCGTAATGCGTGACTTAGCTTGGCTTGTCCGTCGAGGTTCCGGTTTAGGAAATCACCGAGGCATGCCACTAGCGACCGTGTGAGTCCGAAAGAGCCGCAATGGCGACAGTCGACAACTATTGCATCGCGACTCAATGGGTCCGCTTGCACGTTGGCATCGCTTCGCCTGCAGATGGGGCATTGCGTAGTCATCTTGACTTCCCCAGTGCATGACTGGTCAGCATGGCAACAAAGCTGTTCATAGCCCCAACCGCCAGTTCGGCGTCATCCACCGTCACCGACTCCAGCGGGTTGTGGCTGATGCCGCCATTGCCGCCACGCACGAACAGCATGGCTTGCGGCAGCAGTTCGTGGATCTTCATCGCATCATGGCCGGCGCCCGAGGGCAGGCGGTGCAGCGGCAGGCCCAGCGCAGTGACGGCGGCTTCCCAGCGCGACTGCCAGGCCGGGTCGCTGGGCGCCGCGTTGGCGGCCAGCGTGGGCTGCAGCGTGAAGCTGAGGCCGCGGCGCTGGCAGATTTCGTCGAGCTTGCCGCGCACGTCGGCGTCCAGCGCATCGCGGGCCGCGTCGGTCGTGGCGCGCAGGTCCAGGCTGAAGCGGCAGCGACCGGGGATGACGTTGATGGAACCCGCCGGCACCTCCAGCATGCCGACCGTGGCCACCACGTCGGACACGGACGCGGCGCGCTGCTCGGCAAACAGGATCAGCTCGGCCACGCCGGCCGCCGCATCACGGCGCTGGCCCATCGGCGTGGTGCCGGCATGGCTGGCCAGGCCGATGATCTCGCCGGTGTAGCGGCGGCTGCCGTTGATGCTGGTGACGATGCCCAGCGGCAGGTCCAGGCTGTCCAGCACCGGGCCCTGCTCGATGTGCACTTCGACGAAGCCGAGGTAGCGGCCCGGGTCGCGCTTCAGCGCTGCGATGGCCTCGGCCGTGCCGGGCAGGCCGGCCGCCTGCATCGCGTCGCGCAGCGTGGTGCCGTTGGCGTCGGCGCGGTCCAGCCAGGCGTGGTCGAACGCGCCGATGACGGCACTCGACGCGAGGAAGTCGGCCGGGAAGCGCTGGCATTCCTCTTCCGAGAAGCCGATCACCTCCAGGCCGAACGGCAGGCGCTTACCCGCACGGTGCAGCTCGCGCACGACCAGCATGGGCACGAAGATGCCCAGCCGCCCGTCGAAGCGGCCGGCGCGGCGCACGGTGTCGTAGTGGCTGCCCGTGAGCAAGGTCTTGTCGCCCGTGCCCTTGTAGACGCCAACCACGTTGCCCACCGCATCACGACTGACCGCGTCGAAGCCGCAGTCGCGCATCCAGGCCATCAGCTGCTCGGCCACGGCCGTGTGCGCCGGTGTGGCGTAGGTGCAGGTCAGGAAGTCGTCGGTGTCGCTGTGCGCGGCCAGCGCGGCAGCCCAGTCCCACAGCTGCTCGCCCAGCTCAGGCCTCGCACCGAACTTGTCGTTCAGCCGGATCTCGGCGATGCGATGGATCTGGCGCAGGCATTCGGCGCGCTCCAGGTCCGGGTGGGCGCGCAGCCGGCGCTCGAAGGTCGCGATGATCTCGGCGCGCGTGAAGCCCGTGCCGCGCGGCCCACGCACGGCCAGGATGAAGGGGAAGCCGAAGCGCGCGTTGTAGTCGGCGTTGAGCTTCTGCAGCCTGGCGAACTCCTCGGGCGTGCAGGCCGTCAGCCCAGCCTTCTGCTGCTCGTTGGTGGACTCCGCTGTCAGCTCGCCGGCGACGGCCGCCTTGCCGGCCAGCTCGGGGTGGGCGCGGATCAGTCCCAGCTGTTCGTCCACCGTGGCTTCGCGCACCACGCGGGCCAGGGCTACCTTCAGCGCGGCCAGGGTCTTGAAGGGGCGTGCGGAAGCGGCGCGCTCGGCGATCCACGGCGAATGTTCGTAGGTGCCGTCCAGCAGCGCGACGAAGTCCGCCGTGCTGGCGGCATTGAGTTGGTCGAGGGTCATCATTCCCAGACAAAGGCCGTCTTGGCGTCAAAGGGGTGAACGGTTTTCCAGTGCCGCGCGACGTCCAGCCGCCGGCAGACCCAGACGCGGTCATGCGCCTCGATGTGGTCGAGAAAACGCTGCAGCGCGCGCATGCGCCCGGGGCGGCCCAGCAGGCGGCAGTGCATGCCGATGCTCATCATCTTCGGCGCGTCGGCACCTTCGGCATACAGCACGTCGAAGCTGTCGCGCAGGTACTCGAAGAAGGGTTCGGCATGGCTGAAGCCCTGGGGCAGGGCGAAGCGCATGTCGTTGCAGTCCAGCGTGTAGGGCACGACCAGATGCGGTGCCAGCTCGCCGTTGGTCTTGCGCACCTGCAGCCAGAAGGGCAGGTCGTCGCCGTAGTAGTCGCTGTCGTACTCGAAGCCGCCGAAGTCGGCCACCAGGCGGCGCGTGTTGGGGCTGTCGCGGCCGGTGTACCAGCCCAGGCCGTGCGGGTCGCGGCCCAGCGTCAGGCGCTTCAAGCTGGCCATGGCCTGGGCCAGGTGGGCGCGCTCGGTGTCCTCGTCCATGCCCTGGTAATGGATCCAGCGCCAGCCGTGCGAGGCGATCTCGTGGTTGAGCTCCACGAAGGCCTGGGTCACGTCCGGGCAGCGCTCCAGAGCCATGCCCACGCCGAAGACTGTCAGCGGCAGCGCGCGCTGCTCGAACTCCTTCAGCAGCCGCCACACGCCCACGCGCGAGCCGTACTCGTAGATGCCCTCCATGCTCAGGTGCCGCGCCGGGTAGCTGGCCGGGTTGAACATCTCGGACAGGAACTGCTCGCTGCCGGCGTCGCCGTGCAGCACGGAGTTCTCGCCGCCTTCCTCGTAGTTCAGCACGAACTGCACGGCGACCCGGGCGCCGCCGGGCCATTGCGCCTGGGGCGGGTTCTCGCCGTAACCGACGAGGTCGCGGGGGTAGCGTGCTGTGCTCATCCCTACACTTTGCCTCAAGCCTTTCACGAACAAGACACGGAGTTCCCATGGGAAAACTGACGACGCATGTGCTGGACACCGCCAACGGCTGCCCCGCCGCGGGCATGGCCGTGCGCCTGTATCGCTTCGATGCGCAAGGCCCGCAATGGCTGCGCAGCGTGAACCTGAACGCCGACGGCCGTGCCGACGGCCCGCTGCTGGAGGGGACGGGCTTCACCGTGGGGCGCTATCGCCTCGTGTTCGAGGTGGCGGCCTATTTCCGCGGCCTGGGCGCAGCCTTGCCGGAGCCGGCTTTCCTGGACGAGGTGCCGCTGGACTTCGGCATCGCCGACGCGGGTTCGCACTACCACGTGCCGCTGCTGGCCTCGCCCTGGGCTTACTCGACCTACCGTGGCAGCTGAAGCGCTCATCCTCGTCACCGTCTCCCGCACCACCGGCAGCGTGCCGCGCGAGGTCGGGGCCTGGATGGCGGTGGGTCGCGACGGCATCCAGGGCACGGTCGGCGGCGGCCATCTGGAGTTCGACGCCATCGCCCGTGCCCGCGCCGCGCTGGCCGGCGGTGCGCTGGAGGTGGAGGTGCGCTACCCCCTGGGAGCCAGCCTGGGCCAATGCTGCGGCGGCGTCGTCTGGCTGTGCTTCGAGCGCATCGCCGCTGGCGAGGATCTGGCCGCACGCTTGGCGTCGCCGCCGCTGCGGCCGCTGGCGCTGTTCGGCGCCGGCCATGTCGGCGTGGCCATCGCCCGCATCGCCCGCGACCTGCCGCTGGCGCTGCACTGGATCGACAGCCGCGACGGCCAGTTCCCCGCCGAGCCGCCCGCGCGCGGCTGGCGCCAGGAGGTCTGCGACCCGGCCGCGGACGCCGTGGCCGACCTGGCGCCCGGCTCGGCCGTGCTGATCATGAGCCACAACCATGCCGAGGACTTCGAGCTGGTGGCCGCCTGCCTGAAGCGCCAGCGGCAGCAGCAAGACCTGGCCTTCATCGGCATGATCGGCAGCCGCACCAAGTGGGCGAGCTTCCGCCAGCGGCTGCAGGCGCGCGGCTTCACCGAGACCGAGCGGGCGCAGGTGGCGTGCCCCATCGGGGTGCCGGGCGTGGCCGGCAAGCAGCCGGCTGTCATCGCGGTGGCGGTTCTGGCCCAGGTTCTCGCGCTGCCTGCATAAACTCGCGCCCTGTCGCAGCGGTGTCGGGGGTGCGAGCCTCCGCAGACGCGACGCCCGAGGCCCCACAGCACCCGCCGTGGTGGGGCCGTGAGAGATCACCACCGCGTCATGGACATCTACCTGCTCGACTGGGCCAACCTGCTGCTGCGCTGGCTGCACGTCATCACCGTCATCGCCTGGATAGGCGCGTCGTTCTACTTCGTCTGGCTGGACAACCACCTCGTCAAGCCCACCGCCGACGACCTCAGGGCCAAGGGTGTGGACGGCGAGCTGTGGGCCGTGCATGGCGGCGGCTTCTACAACCCGCAGAAGTACATGGTGGCGCCAAGCAACCTGCCGCAGGATCTGCACTGGTTCTACTGGGAAAGCTACTGGACGTGGATGAGCGGCTTCGCGCTGTTCGTCGTGCTCTACCTGTTCAACGCCAGCCAGATGCTGATCGACCCGCGCGTGTTTGCCTGGGGTGCGGCCTGGCAGGCGGTGGCGGCGGCGCTGGGCTTCCTGGTCATGGGCACGGTGGTCTACGAGGCCGCCTGCCACACGCTGGGGCGCACGGCCGACGGCGGCGTCGGCAACGACGGCCGCGTGCTGGCGGCGGTGGCGCTCTTCGCCGTCGCGGCAAGCTGGCTGGCCTGCCAGCTGTTCGCCGGCCGCGCCGCCTTCCTCATCGTCGGCGCCACGCTGGCCACCATGATGACCGCCAACGTCGCGCACTGGATCATTCCGGGCCAGAAGAAGGTCATCGCGCAGATGCGCGCCGGCCAGCAGCCCGACCCCGTCTATGGCCAGCGCGGCAAGCAGCGCAGCGTGCACAACACCTGGTTCGGCCTGCCGGTGCTGATCGCCATGCTCAGCAACCACTACGGCATGCTGACCCAGCATGCGCAGAACTGGATCGTGCTGTGCGTGCTGATGGCCGCGGGCGTGGCCGTCCGCGTGTTCTTCGTCAAGCGCCACAAGGGCGTCAACAGCTGGGGCGCCGTCGCGCTGGCGCTGGTGCTGCTGGCGGGGCTCATCGCCTGGATGGCGCCCGCGCCGCAGGCCGGCGCCGCGGCCGCGCCGGTGACGCTGGAGCAGGTGCAGGCCGTCGCCGGCCAGCGCTGCCTGGCCTGCCACGCTGGCGAGGCGGCGCAGAAGGGCGTGCGCCTGGACAGCGCCGAGACGCTGCTCGCCCATAAGGCGCAGATCTACCAGCAGGTCATCGTGCAGCGTGCCATGCCGCTGAACAATGCGACCGGCATGACCGACGACGAACGCGCCCTGGTCGGGCGCTGGGCCCAGCAACCATGACGCTGCAACGATGACCGCCGATCCCCGCGCACTGCTGCGCCAGCTCTACGACGTGGCCGTTGCGAGCGCGCTGCCGGGCCGCGTGCTGGCCGCGCATCTGCCTTCGCCTCCGAAAGGGCGCACGCTGGTGCTGGGCGCGGGCAAGGCGGGAGGATCGATGGCCCAGGCGCTGGAGGCCGCCTGGCCGGCCGAGGCGCCGCTGTCCGGCCTGGTCATCACCCGCTATGGCCACGTCCCCGGCGGCTGGCGGCCCCGGCGGCTGGAGGTCGTCGAGGCGGCCCATCCCGTGCCCGACGCCAGCGGCCTGGCCGCCAGCGAGAGGCTGCTGGCGCTGACGAAAGGCCTGACGGCCGACGATCTCGTCATCTGCCTGATCTCGGGCGGCGGCTCGGCGCTGATGAACCTGCCCGCGCCCGGGCTGACGCTGGCGGACAAGCAGGCCGTCAACCGCGCGCTGCTGAACAGCGGCGCCGCCATCGGCGAGATGAACTGCGTGCGCAAGCACCTGTCGGCCATCAAGGGCGGGCGCCTGGCCGCGGCCTGCGCGCCGGCGCGCGTGCTGACGCTGACCATCAGCGACGTGCCCGGCGACGACCCCGCCGTCATCGCCTCCGGCCCGACCGTGGCCGATGCCACCACCTGCGCCGACGCGCTGGCCATCTGCCGCCGCTACCGGATCGACCTGCCGCCGCCGGCCCGCGCGGGCCTGGAATCGGGCGCCTTCGAGACGCCCAAGCCCGGCGACTTCGCCCAAGCCCGCCATGAGCTCGTGATGCTGTCGACGCCGCAGATGAGCCTGGAAGCCGCAGCGGCTGCCGCCAGGGCCCAGGGCATTGCGGCGCACATCCTCAGCGACGAGATCGAGGGCGAGTCGCGCGTGGTGGGCGGCGTGCACGCGGCGCTGGCCCGTGCCGTCGCGAGGCATGGCCAGCCCTTCGCCAGGCCCTGCGTGATCCTGTCCGGAGGCGAAACCACCGTCACCGTGGACCCGGCCCGGCCCGCGGGACGGGGCGGCCGGGCCACCGAGTTCCTGCTCGGCTGTGCGCTGGCGCTGCAATGCGAGCCGGGCGTCTACGGCCTGGCCGCCGACACCGACGGCATCGACGGCGTCGGCCCGCATGCCGGCGCGCTGCTGACGCCCACCAGCCTGGGCCGCGCCCGCGCGCTGGGCCTGAACCCGCAGGCCCTGCTGGACGCCCACGACAGCGCCAGCTTCTTCGCGCCGCTGGGCGACCTGCTGGTGCCGGGGCCCAGTTTCACGAACGTCAACGACTTCCGGGCCTTGCTGATCGTCTAGCCCCGGGCCTGTTGCAGGCGAGTGTTGGCTCTTCGCATCGGCGACCACCCATCTGGGTAGGGCGCCGCGGGCCATCCCGCATTGACGCTCCGGCGCACGGTCCTTACAACCTGTCACGATCCCGCGACATGCTGTCCGCCGGGCAAGGTCCCAGGGGAGGGGCTCGATGAGCGTGACAACGCCACGTTGCAGGGTGAGGCCGAAACGGCTGGACGAGCCGCTGTGGCAGGCGTTGTTCAAGTCCGCCCTGTTCCTGGCCGCTTTTGTGTACTTGTGCGAGAGCATGCTGCTGCCGCTGGACGTCTCGGCGCGGGTGCTGGTGGGGCAACTGGCGGCCCAGGCCGAGGCGCAGCCCGTGATCAGCGCATGGCGGGACAACCCGCGGCCCACGCTGGCGGTGCTGAAGATCGACCCATGGACATTCCGCCACGAGTTCAAGGGCATGCAGCCGCTGGATCGCTGCGCGCTGAAACGCCACGTCGCACGGCTGCTGGAGGTGCGCCAGGACCTGCAGCAGCTCGGCCTGGATCTGGACCTGTCGCCCACCCAGCAGCCGGAGCTCGATCGGTGCACCGGCCAGATCGTCGAGATGCTCAAGCGGCAGAAGGACAAGGGGCTCCAATCCACGCTGATCATCCCGGTCGACAAGCAGGATCGCGAGGAGAGCGCGGCATGGCGGCAGGAGGTCAGGGACGCCGGGTTGGCGATGGCCGATCCCCGCGTCGTGCGCGAGTTCGGCATCGTGCGCCGCCACTGGAAGAACGATGGGGCATGCCCGGCGCTCGGACAGGCGCTTGCCCTGCCAGAGGCCGAGGCGCCGGCCGCATCGGCGCCCGCGCCGGCCGTTGCATCTGCGGCCGTCTGTTTTGATCCGAAGCGCGATCTGGATGAACTGCATACCCAGCCGGACGCCATCGAGGCCGAGCGCTTCATCTCGTATCACGCACTGATTCGCGGCGCCTGGGTGCCCGGCCCCCGGGAGGACCAGAGGATGCTGCGCCTGGGCGAACAGATCGAGGCCGTGGGCTCGCTGCCCAACATCCGGCGCGTCATCCTGGGTGCGGATTTCGACACCAGCGATGAACATCTCACGCCCATCGGGCCTCTGGCGGGGGTGGAGGTGCACGCAGCCGTGGCACTGCAGCCCGACGAGAAGGCGAAACACGGCATCGGCCTGGTGATCGACGTACTTTTCGGTGTGCTGTGCGGCTGGGGCGTGCACAAGGTCTGGACGCGCTACTTCACCCAGTTGCTGGGACATGGGCATCAGCGCCCCACGCTGTCGGGCCAGGCGCTGGCCTTTGGATGGCCGACGCTGCTGATGGCGGTCTGGCTGTTGCTGGTGTTGTTCCTGCTGCCGCTGGGAAGCCTGCTGGTACTGCTGTGGTGGGCGGTCTGGATCAATCCGGTGCCGATGCTGGTGGGGATGACCGTTGACGCCTTCGTGCTGGGCAGCGTGGCGTCGGCCATCCATCACGCCGGCCACAACGCCGAACCGTTGCCCGACCCAGAGCGCAGTCGCTGGAAGAGCCGCGCCGCGTGCCTGCTGTCCCGGCTGCCTGCCCTCGTCTGGTGGCTGGTGCTGGCGCTGGCCGCCGTCAAGCTGTTCGCTCACAAGACACCGGTGGATCTGCTGCCGATCTGATGACATGTCCCGGAGTTGATGTATGAAGACGCTCTGCCACAGGCTCGTTGCGATGGTGCTGGTGCTCTCCCCGTTGGGGGCGCTGGCGCAGGGAGCCCCCGCCAAGACGGCGTGCGACCCGAAGGCCACGCTGCCGAACCTGCAGAAGACGGCGGCGCTCGGCGGCGGCTATTCGTTGACGGCGCCGACCTGCACGTCGCTGCGCAACGTATTTGCCCGCTTGTTCGGGGCCTCCGCCAGCGCCGGCAAGAAGCTCGAGCAGGACAAGGCCCTGAACGTTGCCGCCGCGACGAAGGAGCGCCAGGACGCGCTCGCCGACGCCGATTTCGCCGCAGCGCTGAAGGACGTGCTGACCGGCGAGACCGATCCGCTGCGCCGCCTCGTGCTGGAGGCCGCGCTGCACGAGGAGTACGGCAACTACGCCGCGCGGGACCTGCTGCTGCGCGATGCCCGCGTGCTGATGGAGAAATGACATGCGGGCGACCCTGCACCCTGTGCTGATCGGCGTGAGCTGCCTGCTGGCGAGTTGCGCAACCGATGGTCCGTTGAAACTACCGGCGACGTCGGCCGGCGTTTCCGGTTCCCCGGCGGCGTCGGCGTCGGCGCCCTTCGGCCCGTCCAGCGCCACCGTGAGCGCCGGCAATGCAGGCAGCACCATCAAGGTGGGTGCGAAGAACGTCGAACTGGTCGGCGTCGTGTTCGACCCGAAGTGCAGCAGCCCCGTGGCGCCGTTCGACATGACCGACAACGTCGAAGAACTTGCCAAGTTCGGGGGGGCCATGCTGAGCGATGGACTCAGCGCCTATGCCGGCCAGCAGGTGCAGCAGCTGGCCGGTTCGGCGTCAGGCAAGAAGACGGCCAAGCCCGTGGCGCCCAAGGTCGCGGCGCTGTCGCCGCCGCTGCGGCGCGCCGCCAAGCGCATGAACTGGATGCCGATGAGCGTGGAGGACAAGTACGGTGCCTACCTGCTCGATCAGATGAAAGAAAAGATCATGCCGCGCGAAGGCAAGGTCGGCCCGAAGTTCTATCCAAAAGCCGACGCCCTGCTGGCCGAGGTGCTGGCCGGCGTGAAGCAGCCGTATGCCTACAAGTTCGAGGCCTTCGTCAGCACGGAGGCCGGCTCGAACGCGATGGCACTGCCGGGCGGGCGCATCGTCATCGACAAGGCGCTGCTGGACAAGCCCGAACTGCGCGACAAGGCGTACTTCGCCGTGGCCCACGAGGTGGGCCATGTGCTGCAGCGGCACCAGACGCATGCGCTGCAATCGCGCGTCGTCGACGCGCTGGCGCTCAAGGGCAGCCTGCCGGACATGATCAAGACGATGAAGTCGGCCGGCAGCGAGCCGCAGGCCGTCGTGCAACTGCTGGTCGGCGGCAAGTTGCTGTTCGAGAAGCATTCCGAGCAGCAGGAATTGCAGGCCGACTCCTGCGGCATGCGGATGCTGGACGATGGCAAGGCCGCGGACTCGCGGCTGCTGGCCGCGGTGACCGCCTTCGCCAACAGCCTGCCCAAGCCGCAGCCGGCGGCGAAGGAAGACGACGCGCTCGCCGCGGTGATCGACCTGGTGCAGCGTCCGGTCGACGCCCACCCCAACACGGTGGACCGGAGGAAGAACCTGGACCAGATGCTGGTCGAGCTGGGCAAGCGGCCGGGCCTGAAGACGCCCGTCAGCCCGAACCTGCCCATCCCGCAGAAGGCGCAGGCGTTGCCGACCTTGCAGACCAAGCCCAAGGTCAACTGACCGCGCGTGCCGGCGTTTCCCGCCCATTGCTGATTGTTCGAGCACCGCAAACGGCGTGGCGTGCGGGCCGGCATCGTCCTAGACTGATCCGCCCATCGCCTGTTGCGGAGGTACGAATGACTGCTGCCGCGGAACGCTTCTTCGTGAAGCACAACGCCCTGCCCACGATGCCCGAGGTGGCCGCGCGGCTGCTGAAGAGCTTTGACGACGATCACGTCGGTCTGGGCCAGATCGCGGCGCTGATCGAGAAGGACTCGACGCTCAGCGCCCGGGTGCTGCGGCTGGCCAACACCGCCCACTACAGCCCCGCGCACCAGATCGCCAGCGTCGGCGACGCTGCCCATGCGCTGGGCCTGGAGACGCTGCGCAACCTGGCCATGGCGGCCTGCCTGAGCGGGGCCTTCCCGCTGGTTCCGGGCCTGGACCGCACGCGCTTCTGGCGCCACAGCGTGGCCACGGCCCACTACGCGCGCATCCTCGCCCGCCTGCTGGGCATCGACGCGGCCACCGCCGACACCGCCTACCTCGCCGGGCTGATGCTGCGCACCGGCCAGCTGCTGATGGCCATCGACGAGCCGCACCTGGTGGCCGATGTGGAGGCGCATGCCGCCGAGCCGGGCAGCCGCTTCTCGCTGGAGGAGCACCGCTTCGGCTGCACCCACGCCGACGTGACGGCGTCGCTGGCCGCGCACTGGCAGTTCCCGCGGGCGCTGGTGGAGGCCTTCCGGGATGCCAACGCGCCGCTGGAGGTGCGCCCGTTCTCGCGGGTCGCCGCCGTGCTGCACCTGGCCGAGGTGCTGGCCGACGCGGCGGAGCACCACGACGACGCGGTGCTGGCGCTCAAGCTGGCCGTGCCCGAGCTGATCGAGCGCCTGCACCTGGACCTGGAGCTGCTCACCGCGCGCATCGCCGCCGCCGGCGACCCGGCCGCCGAGGTTGAGCAGATGCTGCACTGAGGCGGCCCGGCCGGGCCGTCAGAGGCAGCCGGGCTGGGGCTCGGCACTGGGCGCGCCGTAGCTGAACTGCGCCCAGCGCGGCGTGGGCGTGCCGGGCTGCAGCAGGAAGGCGTGATGAAAGCTGGTCTCGCACACCTCGTCCAGCTTCGGGCCGCCCAGCGCGGCGAGCACGGCGGTGATGGTGTTGCTGTGGCCCACGACCAGCACCACGCCGGTCTGGGCACGCACCGCGTCCGCCACCGCCTGCACATGCTCCACCGCGCCGCCGCGCCGGGCCTCGACGGCCTGCGGCTGGATGCCCAGCGCGCGGGCCAGCGGCGCGGCCGTGTCGCGGGTGCGGCGGAACTGCGTGGTCAGGATGGTGTTCACGCGCAGGCCGCCCAGCGCCTGGGCCAGCGCCTGGGCGCGCTGCTCGCCGGCGGGCGTCAGGGCGGGGTCGCCCGCGGGCTCGGTGGCGCGCTCGGCGTGGCGCACCAGCACGACCAGATCGGGCATGGCCGCGGCGGGCATGGACAGCGTGCCGCCCAGCAGGGCGGCGGTGAACAGCGCGGGCAACAAAGGGGGCAGGGGCTTCATCGCGGTTACGGGATTGCAGGGCGGTCATTCTCGCCACGGCGCGCCAGTTACCATCCCGGCCCCATGCCGTACGCCTTTGCACCGCCCCATGTCACTGCCGTTTGAACTCCAGGTCGGCTGGCGCTACACGCGCGCCGGGCGCGGCGGGCGGCGCAACCGCTTCATCAGCTTCATCTCCGGCGTGTCGATGATCGGCATCGCGCTGGGCGTGATGGCGTTGATCGTCGTGCTGTCGGTGATGAACGGCTTCCAGAAGGAAGTGCGCGACCGCATGCTGAACGTCATCGCCCATGTCGAGCTGCTGGACTATTCGGGCCAGGCGCTGCCGGACTGGCAGGCCACGGCCGCCAAGGCGCGCCAGAACCCCGAGGTGATTGGCGCGGCGCCCTTCATCGTCAGCCAGAGCCTGATCGCCCGTGGCGAGGACATGCGCGGCGCCATCATCCGTGGCATTTCGCCGGCTGAAGAGGCCACCGTCACCGGCCTGGGCGCGCAGCTCCGGGACGGCGCCTACGCGCGGCTGAAGCCGGGCGAGTGGAACATCGTCATCGGGGCGGAGATGGCGCGGCAGCTGGGCGTGCGCGAGGGCGACAAGATCACCGTCGTGTCGCCCGGAGGCCAGGTCACGCCGGCCGGCGTCGTGCCGCGGCTCAAGAGTTTCACGGTGGTGGGCACCTTCAATTCCGGCCACTACGAATACGACTCGGGCCTGGCGCTGATCCACGTCGACGACGCGGCCAAGCTGTTCCGCTTCGAGGGCCCGACCGGCGTGCAGCTGAGGCTGAAGGACGTGCACGAGGCGCGCCGCGTGGCGGCCGAGCTGGGCCAGCAGATGGGGCCGGGCATCCTGGTGCGCGACTGGACGCGCTCCAACGCCAACTGGTTCGATGCCGTGCAGATCGAGAAACGCATGATGAGCATCGTGCTGACGCTGATCGTCGCCGTCGCGGCCTTCAACCTCGTCTCCACGCTGGTCATGACGGTGACGGACAAGCAGAGCGACATCGCCATCCTGCGCACGCTGGGCGCCAGCCCGCGCTCGGTGATGGGCATCTTCATCGTGCAGGGCGCCGTGTCGGGCGTCATCGGCACGCTGGTCGGCGTCGGGCTGGGCCTGCTCATCGCCTTCAACATCGACGTCATCGTGCCCGCCATCGAACACCTGCTGAACGTCAGCTTCCTGCCCGGCAGCATCTATCTGATCAGCCAGATGCCCAGCGACCCGCAGCAGGGCGACATCGTCCCCATCGCCATCGGCTCGCTGGCGCTGGCCTTCCTCGCCACGCTCTACCCGAGCTGGCGCGCCAGCCGCGTGCAGCCGGCGGAGGCGCTGCGCTATGAATGAGCTGATGCTTCAGGCCACCGGGCTGACCCGCCGCTTCGAGGAGGGCGGCCTGGACGTGACGGTGCTCAAGGGCGTGGACCTGCAGGTCGCGCGTGGCGAGACGCTGGCCATCGTCGGCGCCTCGGGCTCGGGCAAGAGCACGCTGCTGCACCTGCTCGGCGGGCTGGACTCGCCGACCTCCGGCGCCGTCACGCTGATGGGCCGGCCGCTGGCCGGCATGGACGAGGCCGAGCGCGGCCGCTGGCGCAACCAGCACCTGGGCTTCGTCTACCAGTTCCACCACCTGCTGCCGGAGTTCAGCGCGCTGGACAACGTTGCGATGCCGCTGCGCATCCGCCGCTTGGCCGCGGCCGAGGCGCGCGCCGCGGCCGCCGAGATGCTGGCCCGCGTCGGGCTGAAGGACCGCGTGCAGCACCGGCCGGCCGAACTGTCGGGCGGCGAGCGCCAGCGCGTGGCCATCGCCCGCGCCCTGGTCACGCGCCCGGCCTGCGTGCTGGCCGACGAGCCCACCGGCAACCTCGACCGCGACACCGCCGCGGCCGTCTTCGAGCTGATGCTGGAGCGCGCCCGCGAGTTCGGCACGTCCTTCGTCCTCGTCACCCACGACCGCGACCTGGCGGCACGCTGCGACCGGCAGCTGCGCCTGGTGGCGGGGCAATTCCAAACGCCATGAACGATTTCGACATCCCGTGCGGGCCGAGCGCCGGGCCGCCCCCAAGCCGGCACGCATCCCCTTGGGGGATCGGCGAACGTACCCGTTCGACGAGGGGCTGACATGACTCCGCGCTTCGTCCTCAAGCTCTCCTGCCCCGACCGTGCCGGCATCGTGCATGCCGTCACCGGCGTGCTGCTGCAGCAGGGCGGCAACATCATCACCTCGCACCAGCACGGCGATGCAGACCACGCGCGCTTCTTCATGCGCATCGAGTTCGAGGCGGCCGCGGAAGAGGCGGCGCTGCAGGCCGCCTTCCAGCCGCTGGCCGGCGAGTTCGGCATGGACTGGGAGCTGGTGGCCCGGGCCCGCAAGACCCGCGTGCTGCTGCTGGTGTCCAAGCTGGGCCACTGCCTGAACGACCTGCTGTTCCGCGTGCAGACCGGGCATCTGCCCATCGAGATCCCGGCCATCGTGTCCAACCACCGCGACTTCTACCAGCTCGCGGCCTCGCACAACATTCCCTTCCACCACTTCCCGCTGCTGGGCGGCACGGACGCGCAGAAGGCGGCGCAGGAGGCCAAGATCCGCGAGGTGGTGGCCGAGAACCGGATCGACCTCGTCGTGCTGGCGCGCTACATGCAGATCCTGTCGCCGCAGCTGTGCCGCGACCTGTCGGGCAAGGCCATCAACATCCACCACAGCTTCCTGCCCAGCTTCAAGGGCGCCAAGCCCTACCACCAGGCCTACGAGCGCGGCGTGAAGCTGATCGGCGCGACCGCCCACTACGTGACCAGCGACCTCGACGAAGGCCCCATCATCGAGCAGGAGGTGGCGCGCATCGACCACAGCATGCCGCCCGAGCAACTGGTGGGCATAGGCCGCGACATGGAATGCGTGGCGCTGGCGCGGGCCATCCAGTGGCATGCCGAGCACCGGGTCTTGTTGAACGGCAATCGCACGGTCGTGTTCCGCTGAGCTACAACGAGGGCATGTGGATAGACACCCACTGCCACCTCGACGCGGCCGAGTTCGATGCCGACCGTGACGCCGTCATCGCGCGCGCCCGGGCCGCGGGCGTCGCGCAGATCGTCATTCCCGCCGTCGCCGCGGCCAACTTCGACACCGTGCGGCTGCTGGCCATCCAGCACGACTTCCGGTACGCGCTGGGCATCCATCCGCTGTACGTGATGCAGGCCAAGCCCGGTGATCTCGACACCCTGGCCGAGGCACTGGAAACCCACCGCGTCGATCCGCGGCTGGTGGCCGTCGGCGAAATCGGCCTGGACTATTTCGTCGCGGGCATCGATCCCGACACCCAGCAGCACTTCTACGTCGAGCAGCTCAAGCTCGCCAGGCGCGCCGGCCTGCCGGTGCTGCTGCATGTGCGCCGCAGCGCCGACAAGCTGCTGGCCGGCCTGCGCCGCGTCGGCTTCCCACACGGCGGCATCGCCCATGCCTTCAACGGCAGCGAGCAGCAGGCGGCCGCCTTCATCGAGATGGGCTTCCAGCTGGGCTTCGGCGGCACGCTGACCTTCGAGCGCTCGCTGCAGATCCGCCGCATCGCGGCCAGCGTGCCCGAGACGGCGCTGGTCATGGAGACCGACGCGCCGGACATCCCGCCGCACTGGCTCTACAAGACGGCCGCCGAGCGGCAGGCGACGCCGGGCCAGGCGCGCAACGAGCCGGCCGAGCTGCCGCGGATTGCACACGCCTTGGCCGAGCTGCGCGGCTGGACGCTGGAGCAGACCGCCGCCATCACGTCGGCCAATGCGCGCGCGGCCTTGCCGCGGCTGGCTTAGGTCTCGCCGAAGTTCAAGGTCAGCTCGACGCGGCTGCCCACGCTGAGCCGGCCTGCGCCGCTGCCGCTGGCATAGATGCCGAACTGCACCGCCGCACCGGGTGCGCGCTCGGCGCTGAGCCGGGTCAGCGCGTCCAGCGCCTGCGGCTGGGGGTTGCCGCTGGCCGGGTCGACGGTGGGCACCACGCAGCGCACGCAGGGCGAGGTGCGGCGCAGCGTCGGCCCGCCCGCGATGCGGGCATCTGTGAGGATGTCCTCGATGAAGGGCGGCAGCTCGCTGCCGTCTTCCGCGTGCAGCAGCAGGTTGGCCCGGGTGCGCTCGGCGGGCTGGTTCAGCGGCTGGGCCAGGGCCTCGCGCCAGGCGCGCAGCGAGCCGTTGCCGACCAGGTGCAGCGCGTTCGGCGCCAGGCCTTGCCGGGCAGCGTCGCCCAGGCGCACGAGGCGCAGGCGCTCGCCCGTCGTGGCGCGCAGCAGCGCGGCCGCGTCGTCGCCGGCGTCCCAGGCCTGCCAGCGGTCGAAGCGCTGGAGTTCACCGTTCCAGGCGCGGATCTCGACCGCCTCGCCGCCCGTGGCAGCCACGGCCAGCACGCGGCCCAGGGCCTGCAGCTGCAGTCCGCCGGCCACGAGCCGGGCCGCGACCAGGGCCAAGCGTGGCTGCGCGCCCATCCAGGTCAGCTCGCCGGCGGCGTCGACGATGCCCCAGCCCCGGTCGCCCTCGGGCCGGCCGGCGGCGTCCAGCTCCAGCGTGTCCACGGCCTCGCCAGCGCAGGATTTGACGGGGTAGCGCCACAGCGCGGCGATGCGGGCGACGAGGTCGGCCACGGGCGGCGTCAGCGGTTGCGCGGCGCGATGGGTGTCTCGGGCACCGGGTAGCCGGCGGCGCCGAAGGTCGCGACGACGGCCTTGTGCACGTCGAAGTAGACCTGCCAGTAGTGGTCGGTGTGGCAGTAAGGCCGCACGCACAGCAGCGGGCCTTCGGGCGTGAACTGCAGGATCTCGATGTCGGGCGCGGGCTTGTCCAGCACGTTGGGAATGGCGGCGATGGCGGGCCGCAGCCGCGCGATGGCGTCCAGCGGGTCCACGCTGTTGGCGACCTTGGCCAGGCAGTCCACCCGGCGGTGGGGCAGGGTGGAGAAGTTCTGGATGGCGCCGCTGAAGATGGTGTTGTTGCCGACGATGGTCTGCACGTTGTCGGGCGTGGTGAGGGTGGTGCCGAACAGGCCGATCTCGGCCACCGTGCCGGTCACGCCGCCGGCCTGCACGAAGTCACCCACCTTGAACGGCCGCAGCACCTGCATGAAGACGCCGGCCGCGAAGTGCGTCAGCAGCCCGCCCCAGGCCGTGCCGATGGCCAGGCCGGCGCCCGCCAGCAGGGCGGCGAAGGAGGTGGTCTTGACGCCGAAGATGTCCAGGATCGCGAGGATGAGGACGAGGTTCAGCAGCACGCTGAGGATGGAGCGCAGATAGGCGGCCAGCGTGGAGTCGATGCGCTGGCCGCGCGTCAGCGCCGCCGTGAAGACGCGCAGCGCCAGCGAGATCAGCCAGCGGCCCACGACCCAGGCGGCGATGGCGGCTAGCACCTTGAGGCCGAAGTCAACGCCCTGGGTGCTGAGAAACTGCCAGATGGCTTCCGTGTTCATCATTCGTCACTCCCTGTGAAGACCCCCGCATCCTCTCAACCCGGCGCCCCGGGCGCCAATCCCGTAAACCCCGAGCCCGCACGGCTGCTGGGCCTGGCGCCGGTGTTCGACGCACAGGCCCGGCTGCTGGTGCTGGGCAGCTTCCCCGGTGCGGCGTCTTTGCAGGCGGCGCAGTACTACGCCCATCCGCGCAACGCCTTCTGGCCTGTCATGGAGGCATTGCTGGGGCGGCCCGGGCTGGCGGCTCTGCCCTACGACGAGCGGTTGCAGGCGCTGAAGCGCCATCGCGTGGCGCTGTGGGACGCCGTGGCCGCCTGCAGGCGCGAGGGCAGCCTGGACACGGCCATCGAGGACGTGCTTCCCAGCGACCTGTTGCAGTTGCTGGCCCGGCTGCCGGCCTTGCGCGCCATCGCCTGCAACGGTGCGCTGGCCCACCGTCAGACGCTGCTGGCCCTGGGCGAGCCGGCCGTGCCGGTGCTGCGCCTGCCGTCCACCAGCCCGGCGCACGCGGGCTTGCGCCTGGCCGACAAGATCTCCGCCTGGCAGGCCGGCCTGGCGCCCTATCTCGCCTAGGATGAATGCATGAAGAGATTGCTGACCTCCATGCTTGCGGCCTGGGCGGGCTGGGCCGCCGCCGCGCCCGCCATTCCTGCCGACCTGATCCTGCGCGACGCCACGCTGGTGGATGTGGCCGCGGGCCGGCTCGTGACCGGCCAGGCCGTCGTCACGCGCGGCGACCGCATCCTGGCCGTTGTCGACGCCCAGCGGCTCCGTCAGTACAAGGCCAAGCAGACCTTGAGCCTGAAGGGCCGCTACCTGATCCCGGGCCTGTGGGACAGCCATGTGCACTTCGGCGGCGGCGAGGCGCTGATCGAGGAGAACCGTCACCTGCTGCCTCTCTATCTGGCGCATGGCATTACGACGGTGCGCGACTGCGCCGGCGACTTGAGCAACACCGTGCTGCAGTGGCGCGACGAGATTGCCGCCAAGAAGCTGCTGGGCCCCACTCTCTTCGTCTCCGGCGCCAAGCTGGAGGGCTACAAGCCGCTGTGGAAGGGCACGCAGGAGGTGGGCACGCCCGAGGAGGTGGGCCAGGCGCTGGACAAGCTGCGCCACGACCGCGCGGACTTCGTCAAGATCACCGAGAACACCATGCGCGCCGAGATCTATCTCGATGCGCTGCGCCAGGCCAAGGCACGCGGCCTGCCCAGCTCGGCCCATCTGCACGGGGCCGTGACGCTGGACCAGGCGGCCGAGGCCGGCCTGGGCACGCTGGAGCACCTGAACTATCTGCTGCGCGCCGCCACGCCGAAGGAGGCCGAGCTGACGGCCCAGGTGGCCGCCGGCACGCTCACGGCGCGCTCGGCCGCCGAGCAGAGCCTGGCCAGCTTCGACGAGGCCACGGCCCGCGCCGCCTTCAAGCGCCTGGCCGCGCGCGGCACGGCCGTAGTGCCGACGCTGTCGGTCATCCGCATCACGGCCTATCTGGACCAGGACGACCATGCCAACGACGACTACCTGAAGTACATCGGCCCCAAGCTGCGCCAGACCTATGACTGGCGCGTCAAGCGCGCGGCGATGGACGGCCCCGACGCCATCGCCTACCGCCATGCCAGCTACGAGAAGACGGCGCGCCTGCTGCCGCTGCTGGCCGAGGCCGGCGTGGAGATCGTGGCCGGCACAGACGCGGGCTTCCTGAACAGCTTCGACTACCCAGGCCAGGCCTTGCACGACGAGATGGCCGTCTATGTGCGCTCGGGCCTCACGCCGGCGCAGGCGCTGCGCTCGGCCGTGGTGGCCGGCCCGCGCTTCCTCGGCAAGCTGGAGGGCTACGGCTCGCTGGCCGAGGGCAAGGTGGCGGACATCGTCGTTCTGCGCGCCAATCCGCTCGAGGACATTGCCGCGACGCGCCAGATCGATGCCGTCGTCACGCAGGGCCGGCTGCTTGACCGCAAGCGCCTGGACGCGATGCTGGCCGAGGTGCGCGACTGGGTGGCCGCGCAATGAAAGCGAAGACGCAAACCTGGGGCCCGGCGACGCTGAGCGAGTTCGACGGCGTGCGCTTCCTGCACCTGGACTCGATCTGGGTGCAGGGCGCGATGCGCATCCGCAAGCCCGACCAGCTCGAACTCGAGTACATCCAGCGCATGTGCGCCTGGATGCTGTGGCGCGACCCGGCCGCGCTGGGCGAGGGCCATGCCGCGCAGCTGGGCCTGGGCGCGGCGGCGCTGACGCGCTTCTGCCATGGGCAGTTGAAGATGAAGACCACGGCCGTCGAGATCAACCCCGAGGTCATCGCCGCCTGCCGGCAGTGGTTCCGTCTGCCGGGCAACGACGCGCGGCTTGAGGTGGTCAACGAGGACGCGGCGCGCTGGGTGGCGGACGACGCCCACCTGCAGACGGTCGACGTGCTCAACGTCGACCTCTACGACCACGATGCCGCCGCCCCCGTGCTGGACGACGACGCCTTCTACGCCGCCTGCCGCGGCGTGCTGGCCGATGGCGGGCTGATGACGGTCAACCTGTTCGGCCGCAGCGCCAGTTTCGCGCGCAGCGCGCTGCGCATCGCGCGCGCCTTCGGGTCGGATCAGGTCTGGAGCCTGGCCCCCACCAAGGAGGGCAACACCATCGTCGTCGCCGCGCGCGGCGTGCAGGTGCCGCATCGCGACGTGCTGGAGCAGCGCGCGGCTAACATCGAATCCCGCTTCAAGCTGCCGGCCCGCAAATGGCTCAGGCTTGTCAGGCCGCTGCCGATGAGCATCCTCAACGCCCTCTGAGACCCGCCTCGATGTCGACCAAGCCCAAGCACTCGGTTCCTGCCTCCAAGACCGAGGGCCGCCTGGAGTGGCGCCAGTTGTTGCATTGGCTGCTGGAGGACGGGCTCATCGATGAACCCCAGGTGCAGCGCACCGAGCAGCGCTTCGCCGCCGGCGACAGTGCGCTGCACCCGCTGGTGCGCCTGGGCCATGCCAGCCTGGTGCGCCTGTCCACCGGCAAGCCGCTGGACGTTGACGCGCTGTCCGAATGGCTGGCCGTGCGGGCTCGCCTGCCCTATCTGCGCATCGACCCGTTGAAGGTGGACGTGGGCCGCGTCGGCGACGTGATGTCCATCGGCTACGCCGAGGCCAGGCGCTGCCTGCCGGTGCAGTTCGGCCTGAACGACGTGACGATCGCGACGTCGGAGCCCTTCGAGACCAGCTGGGTGGCGCAGATCGAGTCGCATGTGCGCAAGCCCATCAAGCTCGTCGTCGCCAACCCGCTGGACATCGCACGCTACACGACCGAGTTCTTCACGCTGGCGCGTTCGGTGCGCGCCGCGGCCAAGGCCGGCGAGCAAAGCCAGGTGGCGAGCTTCGAGCAGCTCGTGGAGCTGGGCCGCTCCAACAAGCAACTGGACGCCAACGACCAGGGCGTGGTGCAGGTGGTGGACTGGCTGTGGCAGTACGCCTTCGACCAGCGCGCCTCGGACATCCACCTGGAGCCGCGCCGCGAGATGGGCGTCATCCGCTTTCGCATCGACGGCGTGCTGCACACGGTCTACCAGCTGCCGCCCACGGTGATGAGCGCGATGACCTCGCGCATCAAGCTGCTGGGCCGCATGGACGTCGTCGAGAAGCGCCGGCCGCTGGACGGCCGCATCAAGACGCGCAACCCGGCCGGCGACGAGGTGGAGATGCGCCTGTCGACGCTGCCCACCGCCTTCGGCGAGAAGATGGTGATGCGCATCTTCGACCCCGACACCGCGGTCAAGGATCTGTCGTCGCTGGGCTTTGGCCAGCATGACTCCGACCGCTGGGAGGCGCTGGTCAAGCAGCCCCACGGCATCATCCTCGTGACCGGCCCGACCGGCAGCGGCAAGACGACGACGCTGTACTCCACGCTGAAGCGGCTGGCGACCGACGAGGTCAACGTCTGCACCATCGAAGACCCGATCGAGATGATCGAGCCGGCGTTCAACCAGACCCAGGTGCAGAACGTGCTGGACTTCGGCTTCGCCGAGGGCCTGCGCGCGCTGATGCGCCAGGACCCGGACATCATCATGGTGGGTGAGATCCGTGACCTGGAGACCGCCGAGATGGCCATCCAGGCCGCGCTGACGGGCCACCTCGTCTTCAGCACCCTGCACACCAATGATTCGGTGTCGGCCATCACGCGGCTGATGGACCTGGGCGTGCCGAGCTATCTGATCAGTGCGACCGTCATCGGCGTGCTGGCCCAGCGCCTCGTGCGCACGTTGTGCCCGCACTGCAAGCAGCCCGATCCGGTCGTCACGCGCGAGAGCCTCAACGAGCTGGTGCGCCACTGGCGCCTGGGCGGCGGCGTGAAACCCTACAAGCCGGTGGGCTGCCTCGAGTGCCGCAACACCGGCTTCCGTGGCCGGGCGGGTCTCTATGAGTTGCTGACGGTGAGCGAAGGCGTCAAGGGTGCGGTGGCCGATCTGGCGGCGCTGCGCCGCCAGGCCATGCAGGAAGGCCTGAGGCCGCTGCGCCTGGCCGGCGCGATGAAGGTGGCCGAAGGTGTCACGACGGTGGAGGAAGTGCTGCGCAGCACGCCGGCCTGGGAGGGCTGAGTGAGGACCTGAGTGAGGCGCGAGCCCGCCTTACGTGTAATCCACAGGCGGGCCGCCAAGGGCCCACTGCCAGAATCGCCGCCAACACACAGCGCAGCCTGCGGCGCGCCGGAGGCGACAGACGATGAAGATCAAAAGCCAGCGGGACTTCTGGTCCGGGCTGATGTTCCTGGTGGCGGGCGTGACCTTCGCCTGGGGTGCGACGGAGTACTCCTTCGGCACCTCTGCCAAGCCGGGCCCGGGCTATTTCCCGTTCGGACTGGGCATCCTGCTGGCCTTGCTCGGCGGCCTGGTGTTGTTCAAGGCGCTCACGCTGGAGTCGGAGGGCGGCGACCCGGTCGGCACGATCGCCTGGCGACCCCTGCTCGTCATCGTTGTCGCCATTTCGGTGTTCGGCCTGGCGCTGCCGCGACTTGGGCTGGCCTGTACGCTGCCGTTGCTCATCACGCTGTCGGCGCTGGCAGGCGACCAGTTCCGCTGGCGCGACGTGCTGGTCACGAGCGTCGTGCTGACGGTGGGCAGCTGGGCGCTGTTCATCGTGGGCCTGAAGCTGACCATTCCGCTCTGGCCCATCTACATCACGGGCTGAGGGCGCGCATGGACCTGCTCAACAACCTCGGTCTCGGGTTCCAGACGGCGCTGAGCCTGCAGAACCTGCTCTACGCATTCTTCGGTGCCGTGCTTGGCACGCTGATCGGCGTGCTGCCTGGCCTCGGCCCCGTCGCGACGATTGCGATGCTGCTGCCGTCCATCTACACGCTGGACGCGACGCCAGCCCTCATCATGCTGGCCGGCATCTACTACGGTGCCCAGTACGGCGGCTCGACCACGGCCATCCTGATCAATGTGCCTGGCGAATCCAGCTCGGTCGTGACTGCCATCGACGGCTACCAGATGGCCCGCCGTGGCCGCGCCGGCCCGGCGCTTGCGGCGGCCGGCCTGGGCAGCTTCTTCGCCGGCTGCGTCGGCACCATCATCATCGCGGCCTTTGCGCCGCCGCTGACCGAGCTGGCCTTCAAGTTCGGCTCGGCCGAGTACTTCTCGCTGATGGTGCTGGGCCTGGTGGGCGCCGTCGTGCTGGCGTCGGGCTCGCTGATCAAGGCCATTGCGATGATCGTGCTGGGGCTGCTGCTCGGGCAGATCAACACGGACGTCATCACGGGAACGGCGCGTTTCTCCTTCGACATCCCCGAGCTGACCGACGGCATCGGCTTCGTCGTCATCGCGATGGGGGTGTTCGGCTTCGGCGAGATCATCGCCAACCTGGGGCAGCCCGAGGAGCATCGCGAAGTCTTCACCAAGGAAGTGAAGGGCCTGTGGCCCACGCGCGAGGACTTCCAGGAGGCCTGGCCTTCCGTCGTGCGCGGTACGGCCCTGGGTTCCGTGCTCGGCGTGCTGCCGGGCGGTGGCGCGCTGCTGGCATCGTTCGCGGCGTACACGCTGGAGAAGAAGGTGGTCCGCAATCCGCGCGTACCTTTTGGCAGGGGCGCCATCCAGGGTGTCGCGGGGCCGGAGAGCGCCAACAACGCAGGCGCCCAGACCTCCTTCATTCCGATGCTGACCCTCGGCATCCCGCCCAACGCCGTCATGGCACTGATGGTGGGTGCCATGACGATCAAGGGCATTCAGCCCGGCCCGCAAGTGATGACGAGCAACCCCGAGCTGTTCTGGGGCCTGATCGCATCGATGTGGATCGGCAACCTGATGCTCATCGTGTTGAACCTGCCGCTCATCGGCATCTGGATCAAGCTCCTGACGGTGCCGTACCGGTTTCTCTTCCCGGCCATCGTCGTCTTTTGCTGCATTGGCACCTACTCACTGAACAACAACAGCTTCGACGTCTACCTGACGGCGGGCTTCGCGCTGCTGGGCTACGTGTTCTACAAGCTGAGCTGCGAGCCGGCGCCGCTGCTGCTCGGGTTCATCCTTGGACCCATGATGGAAGAGAACCTGCGCCGGGCGTTGCTGCTGGCGAGGGGCGACTGGAGCACCTTCCTGACGCGGCCCTTGTCGGCCGGCTTGCTGATCGCTGCGGCGCTGATGATCGTGGTCGTCATGCTGCCGTCCATCAAGAGCAAGCGCGAAGAGGCCTTCCAGGAAGAGACATGAGGACAAGCGCGGCGCGGAGCGCCCATCGCTCTTGTCTGTAGGTTGATTGCGGGCGCTTTTCAGTGCTGTTTGCGAGAAGGCTTGCGCGGCCTGAAAAACCTGTGCTAAAGTAGCGGGCTTCGCTGATCACAAAGCAGCGCGACGAACCGAAAGGGGATCGTGCAGCGAGTGGAAGGCGAGGCGGGCTGAAAAGCCTGGGGCGAGCTGGAGAGCTCGTTGGGTGCTGAAAGATCTTGAAGACTGAGTCTGAAAAGAATTTTCAAAAAGTACTTGACGATGCTGCGAAAGCAGATCAAAATCTCGCCTCTTTGCTGCTAACGAACAAAACGCGAAAGCGAACAGTTTGAAAG
>Ga0208398_100064_pt1 | contig 119056 bp, 105 predicted proteins | sample LakWasMe79_HOW10_2_FD_183905 | JGI IMG/M metagenome (GOLD analysis project Ga0208398, IMG submission 183905) | Freshwater sediment methanotrophic microbial communities from Lake Washington under simulated oxygen tension - Sediment Metagenome... | ecosystem: Environmental > Aquatic > Freshwater...
GCGCCCATTTTTTATCATTCAAGTCTGTCGGGTAGCGCTTGACTTTTGAGGTTCGCTTCTTGGTTGTCATTGCAGAAATGCTTATTTTTGCATTTTAGCTGTTTTTGTCACTTTTAAAACACGCACTAAGCAGTCTTCTTATAAAATTCCCGTTCAAATTCCAGCGGGGATTGATAGTTTAATTTTGAGTGAGGGGTAAATAAATTCGTGTAACTGTTTATTTTCAGAGCCGTACAATACGGCGACATAAGGGGAGAAAATGAGCGACCTGATTAAAGACCCAAAATTGATTTCAGCCATGCAAGAATTAGGGCGAGGCTTGAAATCCCCCAGCGACTTGGCCAAACTGCGTCGAGAACTGTTAAAGATTACAGTGGAAGCCTCACTGAATGCCGAAATGGATAGCCACATAGGCTATGAGAAACACTCGCCAGATGGCTATAACTGTTAATCACCATGCAAAACTTACCAGGGAATCGGGGAAATCAACATTGAAAAGTTGCCACCCCGATAGTGTGCAATCATCCGGTATTTTTACCGGAGTCACCCTGGGTGTTATCGATGGAATTTGTAGCCGAAATCAGACGGCGTCATTTTGTGAGCGGCGAGAGCATTAGCTCAATTGCTCGCAGTCTTAAACTTTCTCGCCCTACGGTTCGCAAAGCGTTAAAAGCTGAAGCGGAACCAAATTATCAGCGTCAGCATCAACCCACGCCCAAGTTAGGCGAGTTTCAAGCGCAATTAATCGATTGGCTGGAACTTGATGCAAAACTGCCGAAACGCCAACGTCGGACGGCACAACGGTTGTTTGAATGCCTGCAGGTCGAAGGTTATCAAGGCTCGTATGGTCCCGTGCAACGGTTTGTGCTGAGCTGGAAACAGCAAGCTGGCCACCGTCCCGCCATGACACCAGTCTTTGTGCCGCTGGCTTTCCCCGCCGGAGAGACTTGCCAGTTTGATTGGAGCCATGAGGTCGTAGTGCTAGGCGGCGTGTCGCAAACCATCAAGGTTGCTCATTTTCGGCTGACTTACAGTCGGCAGATGTTTGTTGCCGCCTATCCGCGCGAAACTCAGGAAATGGTGTTGGATGCCCATGTCCGGGCCTTTGCATTTTTTGGTGGCGTTCCCAAACGGATGGTCTACGACAACTTGAAAACGGTAGTCGATGCCATTTTTGTCGGCAAGGAGCGTCGATTTAATCGCCGTTTTTTAACCTTGGCCAATCATTATCTGTTTGAACCTGTCGCCTGCACCCCCGAGTCAGGCTGGGAAAAAGGCCAAGTGGAAAACCAAGTCGGCAATATCCGCGAGTGGTTGTTTACCCCCATCGCCAAATTTGAAAACTTTGCCGCGCTGAATGACTGGCTGGCGATACGCTGTTTGGAGCTGGCTGGCCGAAGGCATCCTCAACAAACTACCCGTACTATCGCTGAGTGCTTTGCCGAAGAACAACCACTGCTGAAAGCAGTGAGCGCCGTATTTGATGGCTATGTGGAGAAAACCCTGAGAGTTTCAAGCACGTGCCTGATCAGGGTTGATCACAACCGTTACAGTGTGCCTGCCGAGTGGGCAAATCGTGTGGTTTCTGTACGGGTGACGGCGGATCGGCTACGGATCGTTGCCGACAGTCAGATTGTTGCCGAACACCCACGCCGCTTGGGTCGCGATCAACTGATCTGTGATCCTTGGCATTATCTACCGGTATTGGAGAAAAAGCCGGGAGCCTTAAGGCATGGTGCGCCGTTTCAACAATGGGAGTTGCCTGTTTCTATTCGTGTGGTTCGAGATCGGGTTCTCAAGCAAGACAAAGGTGATCGAGCTTTTGTTGAACTACTGTTAATGGCCAGAACCTTGGGAGATGGCGGCCTGGACACCTTGGAAGTGGCGTGTGACCTGACCTTACAAACCGGTGTAGTCGCCGCTGCCGTGGTGCTGAACGAGATGCGGCGCTTAACCGAAACGGCACGTCCAAAAGCCTTGGAGAACATTAAGCTATCGATGCCGACCCTGCAACTTGAACCGATGGCCGATTGCAGCCGTTATGACCGCCTACGGAGTCTGCGACATGAACATTGATCGTCATGCTCAGCTTAAAGCACTGCATCTCTACGGCATGGCCGCAGCTTGGAGCGAGTGGCGTGCGGAGTCTTCTGCACAACAAAAACCCGTAATGCCCGAAGTCTGGCTCGATCGGTTGATTATCGCCGAACAGGCGGATCGTCAAGCGCGTAGCTTAAATTATCAACTCAAAGCCGCACGCTTTCCTCATCATCGCGACTTAATCCATTTTGACTGGAGCGAAACACCGTTGGAGCAATCCCGTATTGAACAACTGGCGACAGCCAGCTTTATGGATCAGGCGCATAACCTAATTTTGGTCGGTGGTACGGGCACCGGAAAAACCCATTTAGCGACCGCTTTGGCCGTATCGGCTATCCATCAAGGAAAACGCATTCGCTTCTACAACGCGGTCGATCTGGTCAATCAACTGGACAAGGAAAAGCAATTGGGTAAGGCGGGAAACTTAGCCAAGCAGTTGATACTGATCGATGCTGTTATCCTTGATGAACTCGGCTATCTACCATTCCCTGAGTCCGGTGGCGCTTTGCTGTTTCATCTGATCAGCCAACTGTATGAGAAAACATCACTGCGATATTCTCGAAACCGGCAATGATTCCTATCGATTTAAACAGCGGAAAAAGGCGATTGAAAAGTAATAACCCTACGCGTCAACCTGGAAAAATTTCGATGTTGATGGGTGGAAACTTTTGGATGGTGATTGACACACATAAGAGCCTGAACCAAGATCATGCAGCCTCTACACCGAACGCCACCCAGCCCATAAACAGGCACTGTCTGGATTTGTCCCGAGTCAATAACTCTACTCGATTTTGACGTTGGTTGAATTGCTTTTCGACATGTCATCGACTGTCCACTTTCGTTCATCTTCTTGATTCTCACCTGACACTTAAACCATGCCTTTTCCAACGACGCTCACTACCCTGACTTTTAATCACTGCAGCTCGTGGTGGTTTGAAGCCGAGTCCTGTAACCAGACTTCGAGCGGCCAACCCTCATCTCTTACGCAGCATAGCTGCAAGAAGGAATTATTCCTTCTATTCGCCTTCGTGGCACACCGTTATCCCAACAATTTCCTTTCCGACTCATGCTCTGTTGAATTCCATACTGCGTTAACAAGGCCCGATGACTTTCCGACGCATATTGGCTGCCTCGATCCGTATGCCACCATAAACCTTTATCGGGTTTGCGTTTCCATAGGGCCATCAATAAGGCATCATTGACCAATTGGGTTCGCATATGGTCGGCCATCGACCAGCCCACGACTTGCCGGGAGAAAAGATCAATCACCACCGCTAAATATAACCAGCCTACCTGGGTATGGACATAAGTGATGTCACCGACATAAGCCTGATTGGGTCGTTTCATTGTGAACTGACGATCCAGATGATTAGGCGCTATCGGTTGGTTATGCTTAGAATTCGTCGTGGCTTTGAATTTGCGCTTGGTTTTACAAGCCAAACCTGCCGCCTCCATTAACCGGCCAATACGCCGTCGGCTGACCTGCCGCTCCTTATTGATTAAGGCTTCCTTAAGTCGGCGCGTCCCATAGTTTCTTCGGCTCTTTTTGAACAAGGCCTTGATCACTTCAGTGAGTTCGACATCGTTTTTTTCAGCCGCTGTTTGCTTCAATTCTTCGTAAAGATGCTCATCGGTTCGAACTGTTTTGTTGGGTTCTTTTGGCTGGCTATATTTGTTGATCCAGGTATGTAGCGTATTGGCGTTAACCCCTAAATCTTTGGCGGTCTGGGCAATTGCCTTTTCTGATTCCAGGGCCAGCTTGACCGAGGATTCCCTAAATTCGGCGCTATAAATTTTTATATTTTGTTTTTCTTGATCCATTTTTGACACACTCTCTAATTTCAGATTATTTTAGATTGTGTGTCCGGTTTAGTGTAGCCACTTCACTCTATCAAGTCCGGGCCGACTTGTTTTCCGACTATTTGCGAGCTGAACTGCGTAACCCCAGAATCAAGTCTTATTCGGGGGGATAGCGAAAGTCCTAATTATACAAGAAAATCACATATTTGACCCATTGCCAAATATCGAACCGATGAAAACGGCTAAATAAAGAGCTTCGCAATTAAATCATTTTCTCAATAGTATACCGAGGCCGCCGTTTGGTTTCTGAATAAATTTTAGCTAAATATTCCCCCATAATGCCAAGGCATAGTAACTGTATACCTCCAAGAAAATAGATAGGCAAAACAGTTGAAGCCCAGCCTGGTATTGCATCTTGAGTAAATAAACGTATCGCAATTGCCCAAACTGTAACTAAGAAACTAATCAGCGATACTAACAATCCTAAACTCGTAATAATGCGTAGAGGTAAATCTGAGAAGGATGTGATGCCTTGCCATGCGAATGAGAGCATTTTTTTCAGCGGATATTTTGATTCGCCGGCATAGCGTTCGGCCCGGTCGTAATATACAAGAGCATATGAAAATCCGATTTGTGGAATTATGCCGCGAAGGAATAAATTAACTTCGCCAAATTCTCTGAGCGCTTCAATGGCTTGTCGGCTCATCAAACGGTAGTCAGCATGATTGTAGATAATTTCCACACCCATGGAGCTTAACAGACGGTAATAAACTTTGGCAGTAAAACGCTTAAAAAATGTATCGGTCATACGAGCGTCTCGAACACCATATACAATATCGTAGCCAGCCGCATAGAGCTCAATCATCTTTTTAATCGCGGATAAATCATCTTGCAAGTCGGCGTCTACGCTAATAATTGCCTCTCCTTCCGCCGTTAATAGACCGGCTAAAAGAGCATTTTGATGGCCACGATTACGTGATAATTTGATTCCGTGGATGAATTCGTGGGTCTCGGCTAGAGACTCTATCATTTCCCATGTTCGGTCACGGCTTCCGTCATCAATATAGTATACACGGCTGTTAGGCGTAACCTTGCCATCGATGATAAGTTGCTTCAACAAATCTGCCAATTGGCGGGTCGTTTCCAATAAGACGGCTTCTTCGTTATAGCAAGGAAGAATAATGCTGACATCAATCATCCGCGGAATCATGGGTTTTTCATTGAATTTAGCTGTCTCGCATAAATGATCTGTTGCCATATCTATGCCTCGCTGAGTACAGAAAGCAAAATAACGGCTGCCCATAAAGCCTATGACGGTGTAGGGTATAATACCCAGTGCTTGAGCTATATAAGGATTTAAGTTGAAATGGGAGTTTGCAGATAAAACTGTAGCGAGGTTTGCCGCGTAAGCTACGGCGAGCACCAGTAAATAACGGATGAAACTAGAAATAACAGCGCCGCGACAGCTGAAGGTCCAGGTCTTGTTTAAAGCGAAACCTAGTAAAATTCCAAGCGAATAGCCAATCGCGTTTGCATGCACAATGTCTAGCTGTAAAAAATACATAGCAAAATAAATGGTACTTAATCCGACCAATGTGTTTGCGGCACCGACGATCAAGAATCGTATAAGGGGCATTGATCTCTCCTATTGCTTAATTGCATGAACGAAATACTGAGCGCCCAAGGGGCACCACTGCAGCCACCGCTCTAAAGGGCGTAGCGCCCGGAGAGTGCCAGGCACGAATAATCTGTAATGTAAGCCAACATTTTGAAATCCCGCTCTCTGCATTTCTTTACGAAGCTGTTTTCCTCTAATCAATTGAGCATTTTCATCGAAAGGGCAAGTATTCACAGCATTAACAGTAAGTGGATTCAGCGGATTATGTTCAAAAATAATTGCAGTTCCACCTGGTTTTATAGTTCGAAGCCACTCTCGTAAAAGGCCAAAATGAGCAGAATAAGGAATGTGATGGAATACGCAGGCAGCGAAAACTAAATCGAAAGTATTGTCAGGATAAGGGATATGCGTTCCATCGAAAGACTGGAAATTGGCAAGGTCAGAGAAACGGGATCGGCCTACTTCCAGACTTTTTTCTGAAACGTCCAGACAGGTCAAAGACGCATCAGGAAAAAATCTTCGAAAATGGGGCGTTGATGTACCAATGCCCGCGCCAAAATCCAGTATTTGTAGTGGATTCTGCTTATGTTTTCGATGCATGAAGAGTTCAAAAACATCTTTAATTTTATATTCAGCAAAGAACTCCGTAGATTCGCCGGAGAGCCTGATATTTTTCTGGTGTAGAATATAGTATTCATCCGCAAATTTATCGAATTCGGCTTTATGCATAACTTTAACTAATTAAGATAACGGTTTGTCAGCTGAAATATAAGTTTCACCTGCATTGATAAAAATGTATAAATGAATTGAATTATGCAACTTATGCAAAAATATTTCCTATTTCTTTTATCGGTACTTTTTGCATATAGGCGCTTAGCAACAAGTTAGCTGATAAAAATAATTATCTGGAAGTGTTTTTTGGAACCTTTTTTCTTAATTTTTATTGTTCAACTCGATATTACTTTCTTGTTTGTGTGCCAGTGAAATTAGAAAAATGCTAATCAGTGTATTCTCTTTTTAAATGGGGGCTGGGAAAGATTGAAGCAAGGATAAAAATAACCGCTATTTCCAGTACGACCAGACTGCTTAATAAGTAACGAGGTTCTGTTGATATGGCAAAAGTTAATATAAATAATAAGCTGAGACAAGAGCACGTTATTGATGTTAATAATATAGTCCGATTGATAACGGATAATTTGAAGAAATTTACTAGTAAGTATCCCAGAATAAGGAAAAGCACTATCTTATATGCAGATAGTACTAGAATCACAGTATTGCTAGGATGTTCAAGAGCCATAGAAACAGAATTTTCGGTGATGTTTGCATCGGATAATCCTCTGCCTTGCTTACTTAAAGGCAATAGGTTGATAGAGTTGTAGGTAATATTGCTCATCATTGAGATAATCCGAGTAATAGGCAGTTGTAAATAATATCTTAAAGGGGTTCTATCTATTCTATTTTTAGCAATCTCGGCAAATAAGTTATCTATTGGGGGCGGTATAGATTTTCCGTCTTGTTTAGCCAGCGTAGTCATGATATCCGAAATAACTTGCTTTTCATGGTTATTATCAAACGCCTTATCCGGCAGCCTTATTGACGAATATTTTCCATCAAAAATTTTGTAAATATTCTGGTCATCATGGCTTGAGCTTTTCCATGTTTTGAACCAAGCCAATGTTCCTTTTGGATATGTTAATGAATTATCGCCCATTGCTAAGGTTGGCGGAAAAGGCAAGCCATTAGCCGCTCCACGAATACCCCAAATGATAAGAGGCATTGATATTAGAAAACCGATTATGGTTATCTTTTTTAATGCGAATGTAGGTGAGTATATAGAGAATGCAACAATAGGAACCGTCACACAAAATATTACCATTTCATAACGTGTAAAAACTGCGATTATAAGAATTATGAACCAAGTAATTGTTTGCATCTTTTTCGTTATTAGTGATTTAATTATTTCCGCGAAAAGAATGATTATCAACGGAATAACAATAGACTCTGTTAATAATACACTAGCCCATGCTATTTGAAACGGTGACCAGCTTAACAGCATGGAAATAACTAAAATTTTTCTGAATTGTAATTTTAGTTTTGAGTAGAGTACAGAACAGAAATAGAAAATGGCACCCACCAATAATAAATATTGAGCCATAACAGAGATAGTATAGTTGGTATGGTCAAATATCCGAGTTACGGCCAGGAATAATGGGTATCCAAATAGCTGGTTACCACCCCAGTCAGGCGTGCATTGATGACTCGACGGGGTGGAACGTGATACGCAATGATTCTCTAGTATATTATCTGAAACTGATAGATAGGTGGCGCTATCTTGAGTGTGTATAAAAGGAAATAATAGGAATGGGATAATATTTAATAAAAATATTAGTAAAAAAATAAATATATATTTTTGGCTATCTTTCATTAAGAATATTGTCCTTGCAATAAGTGATAAACATATTATAAATATAATTCATGTTAAACAAATTTTTAATGCTTAGATTCAATTTACAGGTGCAAGCGATAAATGTTTGGCAAGAAACTCTATTGTATAAAAATAACTCAAGATATTTATATGTTTAAGGTTATGCTATTAACTAAATTCATTGGGACTATTTAATGTAAATAAAGAATTATAAGCTTTTATGGAGTAGTCAACCGATTTTGGTTTTACAAGTAGACTGGTAAAGTTGAGCCAAAAGCCTTGCCTCTGAAAACCTCGAAAACGGCTATTTTTGATAAGTGGTCATTTAGTGAAGGTCATTAATTTGTAATGAGTTATTTTTCTAATTCTATGAGTCTGTCGGATTTAGTAAATCTTAGATTCAGCTCCTAAGTGCAATCGGCATTAATCGGAAAAGAAAAAGGTTAGCTGATATAGTTTCACGCTTTTTTCAATCCGACCAAAGACGAGAAAGCGCATGAGAAACTATAAGCAGCTAAGCCAAGCACAAAGATACCAGATTAAGATATTAATTGCAGCGGGGAAAACCAGAAAGAGATAGCAGAGTTATTGTGCATATCGGGATCTACCGTGTGCCGGGAGCTGAAACGCAATCGAGGCAAAAAGGGCTACTTCCCGAAGCAGGCGCAAATAAAAGCGGATAAGCGACGGGCTCAAGCAGCAAAAGCACTCAAAATGACCGCCGAAGTGATCGTTGAGATTGAACAAAAAATCCGTTTGGACTGGAGCTCGGAGCACGTCTCGGGGAAGCTGGAAATCACTATCAGCCATGAAGCGGATTTATCAGCCTATCTGGGCAGATAAGCAGTGCGGCGGCACGTTGTATCAGCATCTTCGGCACAGCAACAAGAAACGCAAAAAGCGATACGGATCAAAGGATAAGCGCGGTCAGATCAGGAACCGTATCAGTATCGACGAACGCCCTGAGATCGTTGCGCAAAAGACCCGCATCGGCGATTGGGAAATTGATACAGTGATAGGTAAGAACCATCAAGGCGCCTTAGTGCCGATAGTGGATCGGGTATCCAAGTTCACCCTGATAAAGAAGGTAGCGAGTAAACAGGCCGAGGTGGTGACTGAGGCCACTATTTTATTGCTACAGTCCTATCTGGATAAAACTTTAACGATTACCGCCGATAACGGCAAAGAATTCGCAGGACACCAGAAAATAAAGCAACAGCTCAACGCTGACGTGTATTTCGCTCATCCTTATAGTTCCTGGGAGCGAGGCTTAAATGAAAATACCAATGGTTTGATCAGGTAATACTTTACCAAAGGCAGTCGCTTTGAGAACATAACCGATGACGCGGTTGAGTCTGTCATGTATAAGCTCAATCATCGCCCTCGAAAAACACTCAATTTTAAAAGACCTCATGAGGTCTTTTTTGCTGAGAAAGAGAAAGAAGCCGCATGATTACTGGGATTGCACTTCGGAGTTGAATCCGCCAATTAATACTAAAATTATCCCACTAAAATGTGATAGAGCAAGGCCATAAAATGTAAAAACATCATGACCAACAATGTTCAATAGACAATATACTTGTAAATGCCCATGCACGATCATAACAATGCCTATCCGATAGGGCTCTATGTTCGCAATAATGTCCCCTGCTAATGTTGGCTTATTGGCCTTCAATTGTGACCCCAGACACAGCGTAAAAATTGACATAAGTAAATAATAAAATCTAATTGAGTCTTTTCCGGTAAGAAACAAGATGAATGAATCAATAGATGTGTGTTGCTCCAGAGTGTTTCAAGCAAGAAGTCAATGGTTTGGCAGGTATTGGTTTATGTGTACGGCAGCTATCTTGATGGCATTGATTGCTGTTCCTCTAAGAGCTGAAGATCAAAGTAAGCCAGATGAGGTGGGGCACGTCACACTAGCCATCGGTCAGGCTTTTGCGCACAATAAAAAAGGCGAGCAACGGCCCTTAAAGCGAGGCGATGCAGTCTATGTTGACGAAACCATAGAAACAACGGCAGGTGGACATGTGCACTTACGCTTTGTGGATGAGGGTACAATCAGTCTGCGTCCTAATAGTCGTCTGAGTATTAAGCTTTATCATTACGACAAGTTGCAACCTAAAAACAGTGCCATCCGCTTCAATCTTGAGGCGGGTGTTGTTCGCAGCATTTCCGGGAAAGCTACACAAGCCGCTCATGACCGGTTTCGTCTCAACACGCCGATTACAGCGATTGGTGTTTTGGGAACGGATTTTGTGGTTCGTGCTGAGCCCGAAAAGATGTGGGCCGGCGTCTATTCAGGCGCTATTGCTATCGCTCCACTAAATGCACAGTGTGCTGTCGATGGTCTGGGCGCCTGCGCAGGAGCAACACGCTTATCCGAGACAATGGGAAGCGTTATGATTGAATTCAGTGGCGGCAGGGAGAGGGAGAAAATTGTGCCGCTTGACCCTGCAGTCATATCGAAGACGAGTAATCCCGATCGCGATAATTCGGAGAAATCTACGGATTCTGCTTCAGTTACGTCGAACCGTATGAATGCTGCAGAAATAAAGGCCGCTGATGTTGCTGCTCATTTAGGTGCCGACAATCAGTCCTCGCAGCCGGTTCAGCAGCCATCGCAGCCGGTTCAGCAGCCATCGCAGCCGGTTCAGCAGCAATTGCCGGTATCGCCGTTCACTTGGGCGCGTCAGGGCGATCAATTGCCCGGCGGTGCCGTGCTGCCTTCTGTTGCCGAGGTGCAGCAACAGAAGGCTGATTTTCTCGGCAATAACTCTTATAAATTATACCGCGCACAGTCGGCTTTAACCGAGTTGCCACGAGCAGGTGCTTACGATTTTAATCTAGTGGAAAAAGAAGCAGGCTTTACTGATTTTGCAGGCAATGATCATACGAGAAAACTCGCTCAGTTGGATGTGGCGACACTGCATGTTGATTTTGCAGCTAAAGAGTTTAGTACCCGATTAGAGATGAGTTATCACCCGCAAGTCGGCCCGGCAATTTCAGCTGCTCTCGATGGGGCAGGGCGTATCGAAAGTAACGGCCAATTTGCGGACGGAAATGCGGTAAGCGGCAGTGGTGTCGGAGGAATGCTCGGAATGGATGGTACGTCCGCAGCCCTGCTTTTCAGGAAAGAGGTTCCATCGGTAGGGGCATTTGATGGGCGGGCCTCGACAAAATGATGATGGACGAATCTTTGCTCAAAAACCGGATAACACCATTTTTATTAGCTGCGTCGCTGACTTTGGGGGTCAGTGTTTTCTGGGCGGACCCCTTTTCCAGTATTGAGGCCGCTGTTGGCGATCATCTGTGGCAGTTTATGAGTACCTCCTCCGCCAACCGGGAACGGCGAGTGGTAGTGATTGATATTGATGAAGCCAGCATTGCCCGTTACGGCGCTTGGCCGTGGCCTCGCGAACGTACGGCAGCTCTATTCAAAAGTTTGGCAGAACAGGGAGTTGCCCTGCGCGTTGTTGATATTGCCTTTCCCGATTCGAAGCCTGGAGACGGCGAGTTGGCAGTAGAGCTGCTTAAAACGCCGACTGTCCTGGCGCAGATATTAGCTATCGGCGCTGACGAGCCGGTAAATATGGGGCAATTGCAAGGAGGCTTGTCTTCTGAGGTTTGTCCTGGTCAGTTTCCAGAGGCTAACGGCGCAATAGGCAATGCTCCTGGTCTTAGGGCGGCAAGTGCCGGTCACATTACTCCGCGAATGGCTGCGGATGGCACCATTCGATATTTGCCTGCAATTATCTGTTACCGGAATAAGGGCTATGCCGCGTTGGCGCTGGCCGCGATTGCCGAAGGCGCAGGAGTGTCGCCTGATTTTACAGTTGCTTACGGTACAGGATGGCTGGATCCGGTGGCAACATTGCGTCATCCTCGTTTGCCGGGTTTTTCCGTGCCTATTAACAAGCAGGGGGATATCTTATTGCCGTGGTGGACATCCAGAGAGGGTATCACCTCTATTTCAGCGAAAGATATCATGGAAGGCAATGTGCCTGCCGGATACCTAAAAGATGCTTGGGTGCTACTGGGTGCGACCGCTTTCGGTATGGGTGATACGGTTCCAACACCGCAGGCGGCTGCGGTAAGCGGTGTCGAGGTTCATGCGCAATTAATGACAGCGCTGTTGGATGGACGGATACCTTACCAGCCCCGTGGCGCAATGCTGATGCAGATAGGTTGGATGGTGCTGTCGGGCCTGCTGTTGTTGGGAACCAGTCGCTGTCGGGGTGGAATAATACGGGTCTATGGGCCGGTTATAACAGGATTACTATTAGTGGGTGCAACCGTAGTTCTGCATGCCGCTTTACTCTGGATCGGCAGTCTTTGGTTGCCCTGGATGGTCGCTGTATTTTTTATATTGTCTTTGGTGGCTTTGTTCACTACACAAGGCTATATGAATAGTCGTGCCGAGGGTGCGCTGCTTTACCGCAACCTTTCCAGCTATTTGCCTGCCCATGTCGCCAAGCAGATTGCCCAGCAAGAGCCTGGTAGTACGCTCAATGCGCGTCACGAGCAAGTTATTGTGCTTTATGCGGACTTAAGAAATTTCTCAGCTTGGTGCGACCAGTTGCCGGCGGAACAGGCCGGAGCGCTGTTGCATAGCTTCTATACCTTTGCTAGTAAAATTATTCACCAGGAAGGGGGAGTGGTGGAAGAGTATGTCGGCGATGCTGTGATGGGCGTATGGCGTACCAATAATAGCGATCTACGGCCGCTCAGTGCTGCTAAAAGCATTGTTTTGACCGGAGAGCGGTTGTTTGGCGCCGAAACCGGAATCAATACTTTGCCGCCTTTGGCAATAGGTATTGGTATCGAGCAAGGCGAGGTATTGGTTGGGTCGTTTGGCCCGGCCCGGCGTCGCACGCATGCCTTGTTGGGCAGGACTGTTACCACTGCGATACACTTGCAGGCCATGACAAGCGAACTTTCGCAACCCATAGTTTGCGGTGAGAATGTTGTAAAGTCTTGGAAAGAGGCTGTGCCAATGATTTCTCTGGGCAACTTTTTGTTAAAAGACAGGCAGCAGCCGACAGAATTATTTGTGCCGGGAACGGAGTTGGCGGTAGAGAGCGAGTGAGCTTGAAACAGAAGATCATAGCGCTGATGATTGTCTGTGGCTTTCTCTCAATTAGTACGGCAAATGCCTGTGACAAGGCGTTAATCGAAGACTCTCTTCAAGCCTGTAGTCAAGATCCCGATTGGCTGGTGCGTTATGCAGCATCACTTAATGCCAAGAAGCGCTACACAGAGGCTGCCGATCTGTTGGAAGGCGTATTGTTGCAGTATCCGGAAACCGGCGGAGCGGTAGAGCAATATAACCAAGCCTTGGCAGGGATAGACAGTCAAGACGGCTCACATCAGAACATACAATCGATCCCGGTGGTCTTGCCGCAACAATGGCAAATCAATACCGGTTTGCAAATACGGAGCGGCTACAGTGACAACCTTAACCAGGCGCCTTCACAGCCAATCATCCAATTAACACTGCCATCGGGACCTGTAGCTATTGAGCTGCAGCCGCAATTTCGTAAACAGGCTGGATTTGGGGCTGAATCGCAGCTGGTTGCAAACGCGGTAAAAACAATAGCTGAGGGACTGCAATGGCAGGTGAGAGGCGAATTGTTTAATCGGGAAACAGAATACGGTGGTTACGCAGATTATCAGGGAACCAATCTGCTTACCTCGCTTATGCAGCGCGAGGATGATGGCAGAGAGACAGGTGGGGCGCTAGGGTTCAATGTTTTGCGTTACGGTGGCGATGTCTACTTGTATACGGGCCAGTTGATGTTGCGGCACACTGCGGAAAGTTGGGCGTACTGCAGGCCTCAGATGGGAGGAGATTTTTTGTGGCAAAGGCAAAATGGAAGGCCGCTATTGGATAGTCGTTATACCGGCTTAATGGCTGGTATAGCTTGTGACACAAAGATTGGTTTATATAGCGCCGTGATCAGTGCAGGATGGGACTGGGCAAGCAATCAGCGCCCCGGAGGCGATCAACGACGAGGCAAATTGGAAGTGATTGGGATTTGGCCTACGGAAGTAATGGTCCGGGACAGTTTTTTAAAGGCCTACGCCAATATCATGCAAAGCAATGATACGAAATCTTACAGTCCCTGGCTGAATAATGGCGCAACAAGATATATAAGTCGAATAGGGCTGGGGCTGGATTATGACTGGCCGCTGGATATGGTCGCCGACAATTGGCGAGGAGTAGTAAGTGCTAAATGGCAAAATCAAAACAGCAACATCAGTCTATTTGAAATGAATACATTGGAAGGTTGGCTGGGAGTGAGAGTGGCTTGGTAAATAAGATAGATAGCTTATGCTCCATCAACTTAAGGAAATAGATCGTGATTTCGACAGGGGTTGCCGGGTTCGCAAGCCACAGATAACAAAATCAATAAGCATGTGCACGTATAATGTCGGCACAAGTAGCTTGATTCTGGCGTACGTCAGCTACTTTGGCGTTGTGCCTCAGTTTTCATTAAGGTTTCATAGTGTTTGGCTGGGCTTCGTGCTGTGGGTAGGTGTAGTTCGTATTAATTATTATTTTTTATGAAACATATAGATATAGAATGAATGCGAAGTGAAATATACTAATTGATTGCATTTTGTTGAGTTAGATATAAAATTTAGCTTAGGAAGAAATCGGTGCAGCCGCAGGCTTGAGTCTTTGTTTCTTGTAAGTGTATTGGCAAAACAGTGATTGAACCAAGCTATGGTTCACGATTCCATTGATTTTGACTGGGTTAAAAACGAGGAAGAGTTAGAGTACTTTGATTATAAAATGCATCTCACAATGCTTCGGGAAATAAATATCAGTGGTTGTGAGCATGATCACATCGGCTTGGAGTTGTAATCGGATAGACTAAGCTCCAACCTAGGAAAAGGGAGACCTAAGTCATTTAAGATGGCAGGGTGCCGAATTTATTGATAAGGACTGTAATGGATCAAGCGCATTAAACCATCGTGCTTTTGATCGAGTGCAGATCAAATCTGATCTCGGCTTTTTGCAGAAAGTTTCTTTTTAACATTTAATTTTAAGGAGCCCAACATGGCTTTTACAATAGTTACAACTCGAACAATTCTTGCGCGTAACGCAGGCGCACTGTATAACTTGGAACTCGGTTCTACAGACATGGGGACTCTGGTTACCCAAGCTGGCACAACCACTGATAGCGTAAATGCTTTCCTGAACACCATCTACACCAACAGTGTTGGTACCGCTGCAACCACCGCTGTAGCCGCCGAGCTGGTTAACAACTTGGGTATCACTGATCCAGCGGCGATTACTTCAGCAACAGATTATATCGTTGGCCAATTGAATGCAGTTGCTTATACCGCGCGCGGCGCCGTAGTTAACAACATAATCAGTCTGTTTACCGGATTAACTGCTGATCCTGTTTTCGGTACTTTTGCGACTACATATAACACTAAAATTGCCAACGCCGAGGCTTATGCGGCGGTCTCTACCAATACCGGCAATGCTACTTTTGGTGGGGTTTCTACACAGCCTGCCGGACAGACTTTTACGCTGACTAATGGTATTGACACGTTTACTGGCGGATCCGGTAATGACACTTTCAATTCTTCGGTTATTGGTGGGCTTTCTGCGCTGGACAATCTCGATGGCGGCACCGGCACTAACACATTGACCGTAAGCGATACCAACCCCATCGCTGTTTCTCCAACCACCAAGGTTGCAAATATCCAAACGGCGACTCTGTCTTCCGGCGGCACAGTAGGCGGTGACCTTTCTTCCTGGACCGGCCTGACCCAATTGACCGTATCCGAAATCGGCGGCTCTGGTACTGGCCTTACCGCTGCAGGGACTACTGCGGTGACTGTCACTGATTCAGCCCAAGCTGCCGGCAATATCACTGTAAACGGCGGTTCTTCGGTTACTATAACGTCAACCGGTGCAACTAACGGTACGATTACTGTCGGTACAACAACCGCTCCAACCGGCGCTGTTGTTATCAACGAAACCGCAACCAACAACGGCACAGGGGGGGCTATTAACGTATCGGGCGGCACGACTGTCAACATTACCCAAACTGCCGCCAACGCAATCAATACAACCCATACAAATGGTGCTGTCAACGTCTCAGGCGGCGCTGCTACCACTTCAGTGACGATTAATAACTCGGCAATCGCAACCGCATCTCTTACTAAAGCAGGCGTTGTCGCCAATTCGGTCTCTATCAGCGACGTTAACGGCGGCACCACTAAAGCAGGAACAATCACTTCTGCCACGGTAAGCAATTACACGACATTGGGTATCAGTGACAATGCGCTGACAACCTTGAACTTGACTGGCGGTTCCGGCAACATAATTATCGACAATAGCGGTCTGACTACTCCAACCAACAAGACGCTGGGTTTAACCGTCAATGGCTTGACGGCCGGCACGCTGGACGATGCTGATATTTACACGACACTGAACGTCACCACCGCGGGCGCGGATTCGACTTTGTCAAACATTACCACAGGTGCTGTGGCCACATTGACTGTCGCGGGCACCAAAGGTTTGACCCTGAATTCCGCTGCCGGTTTGGTGGGCGCGTTGAAAACCGTTACTGTAAGCGGATCGGCGGGTTTGACCGCTGATTTTACCCTAGCTAGTAAGGTGACTGCTGTCGATACTTCGGCTACAACAGGCGCATCGAAAGTGACTATCGACGGCTCGAAAGCAACGTTCACCGGCGGCGCCGGTGCCGACACGGTGACCGTGGTTACAGGCGCAACCAAGGCAATCTCTCTTGGCGCAGGCGATGACAGTCTGACCTTGGGCGCCTTGGTGCCGACCGCTGCAATCAGCGGCGGCGCGGGTACCGATACCCTGTCGATGGATACTACTGCGGCGGCTACCGCTTCGAGTACGCCTTCATTTGCAGGTTTGGTAACAGGCTTTGAGCATCTGACGTTGACCGGTGCTGCTGTTACAAAGACTATCGATCTGGCAGTGTTGGGTAATTTTAACTACGTAACCACCAGCGGTGGTACTGATGTGACATTAGCCAATTTGAGTTCTGGTGCCACTTTGGCGTTAACCGGCGCGGGAACTAAGTACACGATTGGAAGTACCTCCGCGTTCACCTCAGGTACGAATGATACCGTTAACTTGGCGTTGACCGACGGTTCCGGAGCGGGTGTGTCTTTTGCCGCCACCGGGATTACCGCATCAGGCGTCGAAAACTTTGTAATCACGACTGCGGATACCCAAGCAACTCCAACAGGCACCTTTAACGACCTCGTGACTGTGCTGGGCAACTCGGCGAAGACCATCACTGTGAGCGGTAACGCCGGCCTGACATTGACTGCAGCGTCTACAGCGTTAACTTCAGTCGATGCAAGCGGTATTACCGGCACTACGACGGGCGGCTTTTCTTGGACTTCCGGTGCACTTGCTGCGGCGGCAACCGTCAAAGGTTCCGTAGCTGGAGCCAATACGGTTGACGCATCGGCAGCTACAGGTGGTGCAGTGACTTACACCGGCGGTACAGGCAATGACGTGTTCACTGCTACCAACGGTAAGGCAAATGTCGTTACCTTGGGTGACGGCACTAACAGCGCTACAGTCAGCAGCGGTAACAACACTATCACCGGCGGTACTGGGGCCGATACTGTAATTGCTACAACTGGTAACAATACAGTTACTCTGGGTAACGGTGCTAACGCCTTCACTGCAACATCAGGTAACAATACTTACACCGGCGGCACAGGTGTGGATACAGTAACTGTAGGCGGAGGCACGAATACCTTGACCTTAGGAACAGGTGCCGATGTGGTGTCGATCACTGCGGCTGGCTCGAACGTCAACACCTATACCACTATTACTGATGCTCACGCGGGTGTGGCGATTACTTTTGTGGATAAGGGAACTGAAACCTTTAATACAACAAAAGTAGCACTTGCACCGACAGCAGTGTTCCAGGATTACGCCAACGCAGTTGTTCAAGCCGGTGGTAATGCGTCTATTGATGGTGCATTTGGTTGGTTCCAATTCAGCGGCAACACTTATTTGGTTGAGAGCCGTCACGACGGGTCTGGTAATAACGCTAGTTTCGTCAATGGTACTGACATGATTATCTCCTTAACCGGTTTGGTTGATCTGAGTGCTGCAACTGGCACAGGTACAGCTACTTTGACTCTGGTCTAAAGCGGTATAGCTGTAATGCGGATTCGCCGCAAGGAAATCTGTCAGAAAAAGCAATAAAACCAGCCCTCGGCTTATCGAGGGTGCAGTAAACAAAAACCTCGCTGCTCACAAGGCAGCGAGGTTTTTTTCTGAGTGTATTCGTCGAGTGCACTCAGAAAAAACATACAAAATTAAAGAGAACGAATCATGAGTGACTGGACCGCCGGCTATGTGGCCGACATTGGCTACACCTACGGCTACTACGCCGAACTCAATCCACTGCGTATCAGTCTGGCTTTTCTCAATGCCGGGCTTGTGCCTCCTGAACTGGGAATTCATTGCGAACTTGGCTACGGTCAGGGCGTGAGCGCCAATATTCATGCGGCAGCTTCCGGTAGTACATGGCACGCCACCGATTTTAACCCTGCGCAAGCCGGTTTTGCTCAAGCTCTAGCGCGGGTTTCCGGAGCCAATGCGCATCTCACCGACGAAGCCTTTGCCGATTTTTGTAACCGACCTGACCTGCCGGACTTTGATAGCATCGGTCTGCACGGCATTTGGAGTTGGATATCCGACGAGAACCGAGCGGTCATTGTCGACTTCATTCGCCGTAAGTTGAAAGTCGGCGGTGTGCTTTATATTAGTTACAACACTCAGCCGGGTTGGGCGGCGATGGTTCCGATGCGGGATTTGTTGACCGAGCATAGCGAAGTAATGGGGATGTCGGGGCAGGGCATTGTTTCCCGTATTGATGATGCGCTCGATTTTGCTGACAAGCTGTTCGAGACCAATCCCATCTATAGTAAAGTTAACCCATTAGTTATTGACCGGCTCAAAGGTATCAAAAAACAAAATCGTAATTATCTTGCCCACGAATATTTCAACCGTGATTGGTTACCGATGTCGTTTTCGCGGATGAAGCAATGGCTAATTCCAGCTAAGCTCGACTATGCCTGTTCGGCGCATTATCACGATCATATCAATGCTTTAAATTTGACCGCCGAACAACAAAAGCTGCTTGGGGAAATCCCGGATGCAATGTTCCGCGAAACGGTGCGCGACTTTTGCGTCAATCAGCAGTTCCGCAGGGACTATTGGGTCAAAGGCGCTCGAAAGCTCACTCAATTGGAGCAGGCTGAAGCCCTTGGTTTGCAAAAAATAATTTTGTTACAGTCGCGCGTTGATGTTTCTCTTAAAGTCACCGGCGCCATTGGTGAGGCAGGCTTGCAGGAAGCGATCTATAACCCCGTGCTTGATATTTTGTCCGACTATAAACCCAAAACGCTCAGTCAGATTGTGCACTTGGTTAAAGACAAAGGTGTAACGTTCGCTCATGTTGTTCAGGTCGCCATAGTTCTTTCCGGTGCGGGCTATTTGGCTGCAGCGCAGGATGAGACGGTGATTTCCAAGGCAAAAAAGCAAACCGACAAACTCAATATATATCTGATCGACAAAGCGCGAGGCAGTAGCGATATCGGCTTCCTGGCAAGTCCGGTGACCGGTGGCGGTGTGGCCGTGGGTCGTTTCCAGCAATTGTTTCTACTGGCGATTAGACAGGGTAGAAAGCAGCCGATAGAATGGGCGCAGTTGGTGTGGCAGATTCTTGCGTCGCAGGGGCAAAAAATTATTAAAGAAGGTAAGGCCTTGGAGAGTCCGGAGGATAACTTGGCAGAGCTGACTGAGCAGGCACAGATTTTTGCCGAGAAGCAGCTGCCGATATTGAAAGCGTTGCAGATTGCTTGATGGAGAGTTTGCGGCCTCTGATTATTAATCTTGCGCCGACGGGTATGGTTCCCACGCGTGCACAATCGCAATATGTGCCCCTTTCGACGCAAGAAATTGCGGCGGATGTAGCCGGCTGCGCTGCGCTGGGTGCATCGATGGTGCATATTCATGCGCGCGATAAAGACGGCGTGCCGACAGAAGACCCTGCTGTTTACGAAGAAATCATCGGCGCGATTCGCGCTGGCAATCCGGAAATGGTTATTGTCGTTTCTACGTCCGGTCGAGTGGTAAGCGAAGTCGAGCGTCGCTCGGCCGCTCTTTACTTGAATGGTTGTTTCAAACCCGATATGGCAAGTCTAACTCTGGGCTCGATGAATTTTGCTACCAGCGCCAGCGTCAACGATCCTAAGACAATCATCCTGCTTGCGAAGATTATGCAGGAGCGTGGCATCAAGCCGGAGTTGGAAGTATTCGATACCGGTATGGTCAACTTTGCGAAAATCCTGATAGACAAAGGTCTGATCACGCCGCCGTTCTACTTCAATATTCTGCTTGGTAACCCCAGCACCGCCCAGGCCACTTTGCTGCATTTGGCCGCCATCATTAGCGACCTGCCGCCACAGTCAATCTGGGCGTTGGCTGGCATCGGACGCTTCCAAGCCCGCGCCAATGCACTGGGCGTCGTAATGGGAAATGGTGTGCGGGTCGGTTTAGAAGATAATTTGTGGTTGGATGCAGCGCGTACGCAACTTGCTACCAATGTACAATTGGTGCAGCGAGTGGTAAACCAAGCCGGAGCGCTGGATCGAGCGATTGCAACTCCGCAAGCAGTACGAACAATGCTGGAGCTGGATAGCTTTCAATGAACGTCACCCCGCAACGGCTCGTTATTTTCGGTGTAAGCAATATTTTGTCCGACCTGTTCGACTGTGCCTATGCCAACAAAATTGCACTGAGCAAGATTGTCATTGATCTGCCGGAAGAAACCGGCGAACGAGATATCAGCTTGGCAGCTCGGCTTACGGCGCTGGAAGGTATCTGTGTGGCGCCTACGGTCGAATATCTTGATAACTTCAAGCCGGCCTCGGGGGAGCTATACTTGTTGGGGCCAACCACACCGACACGCGTTGTTCTGGCAAATAAATTAAAAGAGCGCTTCGGCTTGCATTTTCATACGCTGATCCATCCCAGCGCTTACGTATCGCCGCTGGCAACACTTGCCGAAGGTGTATTCATAGGCGCTAACAGCGTTGTCGGTCCGGGCGCTCGATTGGCCGAGCATGTTTTTATTAACCGCGGCGTAACTATTGGACATGATACGCACATTGGCGCATTTTCGCGCATCCAGCCAGGTAGCAATCTGGGAGGGCTATCACATATTGGTCGTGGCGCCACTGTAGCGATTGGCGCGACGTTAATAGAGCGGTTGGTGGTTGGGGATAATGCTTTCATCGGCGCAGGTGCGGTGGTGATCGCCGACGTGCCTGCAAACGTGCTGGTGGTCGGCATTCCTGCCAAGTTTAAAAAACTACTGGCGTAGTGCGCTGAGTAAAACGCTGCACTGCGAAATCGCAGGCAGCAAGTAAGCTAGGCCCGGACTTGTCAAGGTCAAGTGTGGTTGAAAAGAGCGTTTGCATTGCGCTTCCCTCTTGCTTTCGCATATCTTTACTGGCAATTAATGCGGCAAGCCTTGAAAAATACTCGGTTTCGTTGATGGCTGCTGAGCTACCCACTTTGCAACCGACATCGGAATCGGCATAGGTGACTATCGGTAATGCTTCCGCCATTGCTTCCGCAGCGCTGAAACCTCCACCCATACGCGGCGGATTGACATAAATATCGCAGCATTGCAGCACGGCAGGCATATCGCCATGCTCGCATAATACCCGAATTTGCTGTGCAGGCGCCTGCTCCAATGCAGGCGGCATCTTGCCTTGGCCGCCGATCAGCAGCCATATAATGAGGGGGTTGTTGAGCAGTTCAACCATACGTGTGGCCCATGCTCCGGTAATTTCTTTTTCCAATCGATAGCCAATGCTGATCAAAACTAACGCGGCTTCCGGCAAGGCAAGGTCTTGGCGTGACAGTGCAGATGTTGAAGGCTTACGCTTGATTCGGTAAGGGTGGTGCCAGCCGATGCTATTGGTTAGACGGCTATCCCATGTCGCCTGAGCTTTACCGGCATCTTCCTGCGATGCGCAGAGCCAGACGTCACATGGATCAAGCGGTGCAACAGAATGGATGTTCAGCCCCAGCACAGGGCGTGCTTCGAATAGCGGAGCCACAATCGGCGAATAAAATCCTACTGACATTACCAGATCAGGGTCAAATGAAGCGATGTGCGGCAGCATATCCACCCATCGGGCCATCACTGAAAAGCATTCAAGACCTTGGTATATCGCAATGCCATGTGGGCATTGTGAGCCCCATTTTGCTGAATCAAACGCCCCCATTGTGGTGGATTCCCCGGCTCCGAGTAAATGCGTCATACCAGGGACAGCAAGATCGAGGCAGGAAAACAGGGCGACTTCTATGCCCTGTTCCATCAGGATGCGCGCTTGATGTAATGCCATTGCTGTTGGGGCATGAGGATAGGTGCTTAAGTAAGGAATAATTATGGCAATTTTTCGAATCCGTTCAACATGTCGAGCAACAGGGCGTGTGGCGGTCTGCTGGGTCAAATGTTGTCCCAATTTATGTAAAATGTCCGGGAAAAATGCGTCACGAATTGCCTGTACAAATGCCGTTCTATTATTTGCGTGGCTCAATATACGAGCCCAGGCATACGATAGAAACGCGACCTGTCGGTCAGGGTCAAATGGTACAATGTTCAGCAGAATCCGACCTGCTTCTGCAAGGCGAGTATCATCATTCAGCATCGAGGCTAACCAAGTGGAGCGCAGGAATCCTGCCACGCTCTCATCCGGTGTTTGCAGCATTAAATGCTCTATCAGCTCTTTTTTGATGGACTCGTTATCGGCTTGTAGATAATAGTCCTTCAGTCGGTGCCAGCAATGACTCGCGCCGGGGCTCGCGATAGTTTGTGCTGTCGCATCGCGCAGCAGCATTATGTTGAAATCAATTTCGCTCATGGCAACCTAGGTTCTGTTGATGTTTCATCTCAGCCATAAAAGTATGATGAGAATGACAACATTCCCATGTAATTAATAATCTTCTTTTCATATCGAGTGGCAATTCTGTGATAGTGTTTGAGCTTGCCGAACATACATTTAACCTCTTGTTGCTAATTTCTTTAAGTTCCAATACTTCATCATTTAAATTTATCCAGTTCATGCTGCTTAAAATGATCGAGTCTGCCGGATTGGTGAAACGTCAACAGAACTTAGTGTTATGCTATTAGATAACATCCTGTAACTGTAATTCGTGGATCTTCATCAGTAAATAGCCATTCTATTGGCTGGTAGGGTAATCGCGCTATCAGGATGGAAGAGCATTTTCCAGTAGAAAAATGAGTCTGAAGGATGAGCTAAATCCCGATAACTCAGCAGCTTTTTAAGTCTCGTTTCATTAATGGTTTTAAATAATTTACAGCGTTCTTTTTGTAGTTGTTCAGCTGCCTGATCATCGGTTTGGCTAATAGCCATTGTATCCAATACTTCAAATTTGATGTCAAGTTTCAAATAGGTTTTGGTATTTTCTAAGGATTTCAATTTGTCATAAGGCGTCATCATACAGTTATAGAGATAGAATTTCTTATCTTTGCTCTTGCTGTCAGTTATAGTCCTTGGGAAGAAACAAGGGCGATGGAAATTGATATATGGAAACACGGTTTCATGATTGAACGGGTTGATTAAAGATGCCCAGCGTTGTGGGATATGCGCATAACCAAAAGGTTTCCTGATCACGGAGCCATTTTTACTTTCAACTAAAGCGTTGTCATTGGTCTGTCTGGAGCGGGATTTGTAAATTCTACCAGTAGCTTTTGCAGTTACTTTCTAGTTAATGTATTCCGAGCTATTTTCTGAATGGAAGCCTTGAATAACAAAGGGAAAACAGTCCAAAAGCTGTTTTATAACCGTCATCAAATACTGTTCGCTGATTTTCTCAACCACACACCACTTCGAATTGGGTCACCATTAATATGATAGACGCCTTTTTGTTTATCCTGATCGCCCTGATGAACCGCATTAATCCGAATATAGCCCGGCTCACCATTGGGCTCGCGGCTTTTTTCGTTGTCCAATAAGCGCGGCCTTGGGGCAGGTCTTCTCAAAAGTGTAGCGTTGCCGCGGATAGGTTGTTGATTTTATGAGATTGTACAGATGTGCTACGGATATGCCCATTAAGCGTTGGTATTGGCTTTGCTTAAAAGTTTATGGATACGTTCGCAAAGTTTTTTAGTGGTTGGCCCGCTGAGGGGTTATGCCGTTCATCCGCTGCGAGACAGGAGTCGAGTAGTCCCCAGAAGCGATAGTGCATGTGTTTTCACGCAGCTTGCGAAGTGAAAATGCAGGCTTTCCGAAATCGCGTCGAGTCATTGGAGAGCATGTGAGCTACCCCTTGTTGGGTAGCGATCGAGTGACCAGGACGGCTGGGGCAGCCGCAGGCATTAGCGGTCGCGTAATTTTTGCCGCTTGTTGGGCTGGGAGGCCCATAAAAGCTTTCGCAAAAATAGCGACTCCCCGGTTTCTTTCCGGTATCACAGTACTACCAGATCAGCCGTGTGATCTATTGCCTCGAATAACCGGTGATTTTAACCAGAAAACGCACCACAACACCCTTCGAGGGTTTATTTAGATACGGGTATCTGAATTTAACCAGTATGCCTCGATAACACTTATCTGCGCTACTAGCGACCAAAAAGACGACGGATTGGCTGCCGGCTAAAAACTGTGCCAGTTGTTCTATGCTATTGAGGTCTTTTATGTACATGATAGATTTTATTTTTTATCATGAACGAGATTTAAACGGTTATCAGACTCATTTAGTACTGGAAGAGGCTGGAGATTGACTGTTTTTCGTTTACTTGCTAGTATATTTACGTAGTATTTTTTACGAATTATAGTAATCAGGCCGATATGGGGCAGTAATGAATATCTTGGCAGTAGCTCGTCGCAATGGGCTGCGCAGAGTTTGTCTATTTGTTTCTCGTAATGCGGGCTATCTTTTGTTTTTTATTAATTAGTATGGGTTGTTGTTATGGCAGATTCTCAAACAGGTGCAATCCAAGATAGTAGTACGCTTGGGCAAAGCACAAAAGATATTTTAACGACTGTTCTTTCCAATATCGACACTTCGAATACATCGGCTTCTGTGACAAATGTAGGCGGAACTACATTGGTTCAAGGCAATGCGGCTGATGGGCAGTTTGTTAGCGCGTTGGTTCCGTCGACAAGTTTGGTTATTGGTACTGTAAATAGCGGAAACTTTGTTGCCGATGTGTCATTGCCGGCGGGCACGGGATTAATTTTACAAGGCTTGGCCGACACTACTAATGCATCCGGGGCCGGAACTTATTTTAACTCGCTCATTAATTCTGCGCTTCCTTCGACCAGTACCGACAGCACTGTAAATGATCAGCGTAACTCACTTCAGAATGCTGCTACCATAGTGACCAATGGAGCGGGTGACGGACAAAGCGTTACCGTTCGGTTGGTGAACATTGTCGATAATACCGGCAATTCAGGTTCAGGCGAGGTGGTGATTAACGGCCAAGGCAGTGGCTCAACACCAGGTTTGACTAATATAGTTGCCGTCAATACAACTGGGCTATCTAGTAACCAGACTCTCGTCTTGGAAAATATACCGCGTTCAGTTATTGTGGGATCTGGCTCAGTAGAGCTGCGAGGCGATACCGGGGGTCTGGTTGTTGGTGATAATGCTAATCAAAGAATTGTGGGGGGGGCTGGCGCCGATACCTTGGTTGGTGGCGGCGGTTCCGATACCTTGGTTGGCGGAAGCGGTAATAATCTGTTTGGATTTAACTCAACAGGTCACTATACCGTGACTGATTTTACTCCAGGTAATGATAGGTTGGCTTTCTCTATCCCAGGCGTCACTAATATTAATCAGTTAGCTTCACTTATAACGAGTGTGGATACTAGCGGTGGCTCAACAACCTACAATTTTGGTCCGACGGCATCAATTACTTTGACCGGAGTTTCAGGTAACCAAGTATTGGCTGATATGATTCAGTTTACTATTACTCCGGGTAATTAATTCTTCAAGTTGAAAAGCCCTCCTTTGATTGGAGGGCTATATTTCAGATTTTTCTTCTGCTTACCGGATTAGAATGATTTCCAAACAGATCTCGTCATTATTGGTAGTTGGCGGGTTTGTGTATGGATGGGCATTTGATTCGCTAAGACCATCGCTAAAGGTTTCTTTATCTATTGACGGCTCCGTTCTTGCGGATGGATTGACTGGGTATTCGGTAATTGACGAATTCTATTCGTTTGCCGTGCCGCCGACAACGGACTGTGGTTTTGTCTTACCTCTTCCTGTCCAGGCTTTGGATGGATTTCCTCATCAACTGACTGTCAAAATTATTGATTGGCGTCCTATCAGTGCCGCTTTGCAATCAAGTGTGAGGTGGTGCCATGGAGACAACTGCGGCGAAGTGGGTTTGAACGGGCAAGGATTTATTGAGGGTTGGGTAGGTTTTAGAGACTTAACAGAAAATGATAACTTGCCGGATGTCGATGTTGTTGATGATAACGGGCAAGTTCGGTCAATTAAGCTTACTTCTGCCAATTCATTTAATCGCTCCGAATTCCGTTCAGCGGCATACTTCAAAGTCAGCCAGACCCAGCTATGCGATTTGGTAAAGCCTGTTTACCAATGCCGAGGCGTGCCACTCAGGGAACAGGGTGGCGAAGAGTCATTCAAACCAGTTGGGCAACTTGAAGCAGTGGACTATCAAGGGATTCGAGGATGGGCGTTGAATGCATCGAATTTTTTGGAAACACTGAATCTAGTCCTAGTGATAGATGGCTTGCCTTTAAAAAGCATTCGTCCCAATATTCGCCGTTACGATATCGCTGCACACCTTGGATTGTTGCCCGAAGAGGTGGGAATTGCAGGGTTTCACATAGATCTTCCAGTTACAGTCAAGGATGGAGTGACTCATACTTTCAGCATTCAATGCCGGCGTGATGGGACCTTACTAGAGCCTAAATCCCTGAAATACATCCATCCGCAAAGAGGACGCAGTTTAAATCAAGTGCTCATGCGTTTAGGGCAGGCTACTACATTGCAGTCCTGCTATGACGCGGTGGAACGTAGTCAAACGGTTCCTGTTGTATCGGTGGTCATACTCAATCGCAATGGCGCTGACTGTCTGGAAACATTGTTTCAAAGCTGGTCCCGGCATAACAGTATGTCGGTTGAAATTATTGTTATCGATCACAGCTCTAGTGACGACAGTTTGTTAGTTCTCAATCAATGGGAAAGTCGTCTGCCGCTTCATATAGTGGCACTGGACACCAATGATTCTTTCTCGGCATCTTGTAACCGTGGCGCGAAGTTGGCGCGCGGTAAATTCGTGCTATTCCTCAATAATGACATTGTTTGGCAGCATGATGTATTGCCTGCTCTTGTACAGACTATGCAAGACCCCAAAGTAGGGGTAGTGGGGCTTAAACTATTAAAAACAGAGTCTGCCAAAGATAAAAATATGTCGTTGTCGAATGTGGAAGTGCAACATCTGGGGGTAAGATTTACATTGGTGGATGGCCAATATTGGCCTTATGAAGCTACTCTCGAACAAGGAATGTCTGAAGTTCAATTTGCTCCTCAAGAGGTTCCGGCCGTGACCGGTGCAGTGATGTTGTGCCGCAGGGATGAGTTTTTAGGGCTAGGAGGCTTTGATGAAAACTATTTCTACGGTTATGAAGATGTTGAGTTTTGTCTGCGTCTACATCAACGGACAGGTCGGCGGATCATCAGCCGTAACGATCTCGTAGCCTTGCACCGACATGGCTACACTCGCTTGACAGGACGTGAGCCGGCGGTTTTCGATAGACAGCAGAGCAATCAGACACGATTAGCCAGACAGCTTGGATTGTGGATCAAGCGCGCTTGGTGGCAGAGTCTTATTAGTGGAGATAAACAGCTCACCAATGAAGTATTGACCATCGGATTTGTTGTTCAAGATAGTGGTGTTTCAGATGCTCAATTAATTCCAGCGGTTAGGCTGGCTGAGAGTCTGCTATCCCTTTATCCCGATACCGAATGCGTATTTCTCTCTCAGGAAAAAAGTTGGAACGACACTGGGCGCTTGCACTTACTGATTTCATTCACTCCGTTATTCGATCTGCGTAATCTCAAGCATTTGCGTGGCGATTTGAGAACGGCGTGTTTTATTGATGACGAGCAGTTGCTGTATCAATGGATGAAAAGCCCTTGTTTAGATCATTTTGACACCCATCTGTGCGGTAATGAGGAACTGGCAAGTAAATTTACCAAGTTAATGCCGTTCAATTTAGTGCCGACTATAAGTTCGTCCGAAGTTCCGCTGGGTCCACTGCTGAATTCCAAGCTTTTGCGTGTATTGCTGCGAGTTTCCGATTCCTCTTTGAACGCAGCGGCAAAAAAGATAAGAGCCGGATTCAAGCAGCATGGAGTACTGGTGACGCAAGTGGATGCAGATCAATGGCACAATCTATCTAAAGTGGCGGATGTTATCATTACCCTATATGGTCAATCCGAAAAGCCATTGCCTCATTTTGATCGTAGGGAAGGGGCTGTCAACATTGTTTGGCTGCTTGATGCCTCGGAAACAATTAAAATCTCCGATCTGGCCTTGGTTGACGAATTATGGTTAGCCGATGAACATCTCCCCGAGCATTTCGATCATGTTGTTGCAATACGGCGTAAAGTAGAGATCAAAGAAAAGCAATTAAAAAAGATTGCAATCATTTTACAGCAAATTGTGGAGGAGCACGTTGGACGTTCTTTTTGTGCACCCTAACTTTCCCGGTCAATTTCGTAGGCTTGTCGGCGCGCTAGCGCAAGAGCAAGGCGTTCGCATTTATACTTTGGGCGATCAGAGTTGGATGCCTTCGTTCGAACTGCCCGGTGTAACCCCTCTATCCTATCCGGCACCTGAAGCTGCCGGTGAATCCACTCATCCTTACGTAAAAAGTCTTGAGGCCGGTGTAAGGCGAGGACAGCAGGTGGTTCGTACTCTGCTACCACTCAAGCATCAAGGCATAGAATTCGACGTCATTTATATTCATCCGGGCTGGGGGGATGGTCTTTATCTCAAAGATCTGTTCCCGAATGCGCTTATTATTTCTTTGTTTGAATATTACTATCGTCCGCGTGGCTCCGACCTCGGCTTTGATCCGGAGTTTCCGCTGTCCTTCGATGACATCTTCCGGGTGCGAACGCTCAACAGTATTCAGCATCTTGCGCTAGAATCGTTCGATATAGGGATTAGTCCAACCGCTTGGCAAAGAAGCCGTTACCCGGAGGCATATCAGCATCGTTTAGAATGTCTACATGAAGGCGTCGATACTGAGGTTGCTCGGCCGAATGCTCAGGCCAGTTTCAGGTTGCCGAATGGCACAGTGCTTCATGCCGGCGACGAGGTTCTTACCTTTGTTAGTCGTAGTCTTGAACCTTATCGCGGATTTCACCAGTTGATGCGAGCTTTGCCCCTGATATTAAAAGAACGTCCCGATTGTCAGGTCGTTATAGTGGGGCAAGATGCTCCCAGCTACGGCCCTGCACCGCAACAAGATGATAGTTGGCGCATAAAGTGCCTGAAAGAGCAGGAAGGAAAGCTTGATATGAACCGCATCCACTTTACCGGGCTGCTGGATTTTGGCGACTACATTAAGGTGTTGCAAGTTTCACGAGTGCATGTGTACTTGACCTATCCTTTCATTCTGTCTTGGTCAATGCTTGAGGCCATGTCGGCCGGTTGCCTGGTGATAGGTTCCGATACCGAGCCCGTTAAAGAAGTCATCAGTCACGGCAACAATGGCCTATTATTCCCGTTTTTTGACACAAATGCCTTGTCGGCTCTGACGACCAATGCATTAGCACAGCCGCGCGATTATGATGCTATGCGCCAAGCAGCAAGGCTTACCATACAAACACGCTACGATTTTAACACCGTAATTTATCCTCAGCATCTCGATCTGCTATGCAGTTTGCGGGAACAACAGAAGACATCCTATGAACAAGTCCTTTGAAACCTTGCTTAAACAAGCTTCAACTAAATTACAAACCTTAGACTTCGGCGATGCGGGCAAACTGTATAACGAAGCCTTGCGCATTGAGCCAAATAATGCAGCGGCGCAAATGGGACTCGCCATGGTTTACAACTATACCGGCGAAAGCGCTAAAGCTTTACAAATACTGCAAACTATCTGGGCCGCTGTTCAATCCAGCAGTACTAAAGAGCAGTCCAAATTAGACAAAGCCACTATTGCGGAAATACCCGCTCAAATTGGGCTTGCTCTGCAACAATTGGGACACTTCGATCAGGCGTTGGTTTTTTTTACTCAAGCCGATAATATCAGCCCGAGCGAAGCATTAAAGCTACGGATCGCTCAACTGTCCGGTGCGGCGGCCACCACATTTGACCAATTGCTAATTCAGGCGCAAAAAAATCAGGCAAACGGACAACTGAACGAAGCAATCAAGGCCTATAAAGCGGCCTTGCAGCTAAATCCTGACAGCGATCGCGCCCAGCACGGAGTAGGGAATGCACTAAGAGCGCAGGGCGATCTTCAGGCCGCCATGCCTTTTATCCAGCAAGCGATTATTATGCAACCCGAAGTGGCTGAATATCACAATACTTTGGGTATGCTCTTTCAACAAAAAGGCGAATTTGAAAAAGCCATCACTTTTCACCGTCGTGCCATCAATCTCGATCCTAAGTATGCCGCCGCATTTTGTAACTTGGGCGTAGCGTTTAAGAATCTAAACCGTGCGACAGAGGCGATTGCAGCCTATCGACAAGCGCTACAAATTAATCCCAACATGCCTGAAGCTCATAATAACCTAGGTAATTTGTTACGTACAATGGGCGACATGGTCGGTGCGCAAGCCAGCTTAGAGCAAGCCTTGAAAATTCGTCCCGGATATCCGGATGCTCAGCAAAATCTGAAGGAATTGCTGGCGTTGGTTAAGCCTGTTGCTAAAAAAACTAGAGCTAAGTCGGTGACCAAAAAAATCAATACGGTTAAAGAAAAAAACGGCGGGGCTAAAGTAATTAAGACAGCTCCATTAAAAAATAAGTAGTGGGTGCATAACGGGAGCGATTGCAAGGCTTAGACCTGTTGAATTCGATGTAGGTCACAAAGAAAAGAAGTGGAAGATAATGTTATTTATGTGTATTAGGAGAGGTTAGCGCGATTAAATCGTAATCTTGTATTACAAAATATATGAGAATATTGGTTGTTATTTCTTATTGAAATATATCAACTTTAGTCAGTATCACAAGCCTACAGAAATCCATACGTCTGGAAAACTCTTAGTTTAACAGCCGATGTTAGGTTGCGGAGAGGAGTATCAGCATTGGGATGAACTAATGCTGTTCGAACCAAATTTCTCCACAATTAAGATTATCATAGTATTAAAAAGCTAGGCGGCAGATAGAATAATGATCGACACGCTAAAGCAGATGCTCGGAGGGTATTCTTGAGTAAGCTTGCAGTTTTTCAAATGGAATTGCTAGCGGAGTTTGTCATTTTTAACAAAAGTATGATTGCAATAACGCCTAATGGTTTTCCCTTAATCACTCAATGTTCCAATTCAATCAATTTTTTCCGTCAATACAGTTTCATAAAGCTATTGGTAAAGGATATCAATATTATCAACAGCCAATAGAAGTGCTTGATGTACCTGGTTTTTCACCATTTTATGGCTTGCATCTTGCTATTTGGCAGTTGCGATCACATGATTTGCAAAAGGATTTTCCTCTTGATTCCATCGCAGGTAGAGTTGGTTTTTTGGCTTGGTGTGTGGTTCATGGGCGCAAGGAATACTCTGCTTTAAGTGAGTTGCGGCCTTTTTGGAATGTATTGGCGCAGCCCGCCGATATAACGGTCACCCGCTACTCTGGTGCAATTACCCGCTTGATGGTCTTAGTCGTGACGGCTCGATTGGATCTACAAATAGATCAAAAGCTAACGACAGAAACACAGCAACTTACCTTGCTTCAATGGTTTTGTCTGCACGGCTGGAAAGAACTGGATTTATGCTCAAAAGATATAGCTGATGCCCAAAGAACATTTTTTGAAAAAAAACTATCCACAGGCTTTACTTTCATAGAAACTTTAATTTACGAAGCGCGCCCCGATCTGCAAAGTCACTTCAACCTCAAAACGCTACAAGGCCAATCAGAATACAGTCAATGGTTGCAAGAACATGGCACGCAAGAAACTATCCTGAATTTGCTTCAGCCTCAACACAGTGTTTCTCTACCTCATGATAATGCATCCAATGTTGTTTTTGGCGTTAACCTGATCGGCTACGCCTTTGGTGAACTCGGTATAGGCGAAGACGTACGGATGGCGGCGCTTGCGCTGCAGGCTGCAAATATTCCTTTTACCGTTATTAATTTCCGCCCTGGAGACGATATTCGGCAAAATGATCGCAGCATAGCGCAATGGGTTACCGATGCTCCCATTTATCCTATCAATATTGTCTGTTTAACCGCGTTGGAACACCTGCGGCTTTATGCCGAACAAGGCGAAGCATTACTCAGAAATCGTTACACCATTGGTTATTGGCCTTGGGAGCTGAAAAACTGGCCGATTAACTGGCAACACTGCTTTAGCTTGGCTGATGAAGTTTGGGTATCCAGCCAACATACTCGACACGCGGCGGAAATGGTAAGCTCCGTACCGGTATTAACCATGCCCATGGCTGTTGCTCTTCCCAAAGTGAAACAATACACTCGAAAACAATGGTCGTTACCAGCGTCCGACTATCTGTTTGTGTTTTCTTTTGACGGCAATTCAAGTTTAGCACGCAAGAATCCTCTGGGTGTGATTGAGGCCTTTCAAAAAGCCTTTCCAGGTGGTCATGAGCCCGTGGGTCTGGTGATTAAATGCATGCGCCCCGATGTAAATAACCCCGCGTGGCAAACGATTTTGAAACTTGCAGAGCACGACAGCCGCATACATATCATCGACCGGATGTTAAGCAAGCCCGATGTGTTGGGACTGTATAAGCTTTGCGATTGTTTTGTTTCCCTGCATCGCGCCGAAGGCTTTGGTCGCGGTATCGCAGAAGCGCTGCTACTAGGTTTGAAGGTAATAGTCACCGATCATGGGGGGAATGTGGATTTCTGTTTACAGAGTAATGCTTATTTAGTACCCTTTCAGCCAATTCCAGTCGGAGAGGAGGACTATGTTGAGTCTTTTGGTCAATTTTGGGCCAATCCAGACATATGCGTTGCTGCAAACATTATGCGAAATGTCGCAAGTAACGGGCGTAAACGTAAAACAACAGTTGCATCAGTTATACAAAACCGATTTTTACCTCATATAATCGGCGAGCATTATCGGAAAAGATTACGGTATGTTTTTGCCAATATGTCTTAGGAAGTGCTGAACAAATTGATTCCGCTCATGGTTCGCAAGCTCACCACGAACGGTGTCAACAGCTTACCGCTGTTCGTCCTGAGCCCTTCGACTATCAGGAGGGCCCTGTCGAAGGATTTAATCAGGGCTTCCCTTAGTTACAATTTCCATATTGGCTATAGCAACACTTGATTGCGATCCTTATTTTTCAGACATATAAAAATATGTAAAATAAATGCTGCCTTAGTAGTGCAAATCATGTTGTATCCTGTCGTAAATCAGACACTGAATTAAGAACGTATAACAACCGCTTCGCAAGTTAACAAACATCTATAATCACCATGAATTTACTTCCCATCATCCTCTCAGGAGGTGCAGGCACCCGCCTTTGGCCCGTCTCGCGTGAATCCAACCCAAAACCTTTCATACGCTTGCCGGACGGACAGACTCTGCTGGAAAAAACCTACCGCCGCGCTCTTGTGCTGCCGGGTGTAGGGGAAGTTTTCACTGTGACCAACCGAGACTACTACTTTCGCTGTCGGGATGAATATCTCTCAGCGAGTCACGAAATCAACGCGGCTCCCCAAGCCTGCTATTTGCTTGAGCCATTCGGCCGCAATACGGCGCCTGCCATCGCTCTGGCAGCGCTTGAGGCAGAAAATCGTCATGGTGTAGACTCCGTAATGCTTGTCCTTGCTTCAGACCATCTCATCTCCGATGAGGCGGCCTTTGCTGAAGCGGTGGAAAAAGCCATACAACTCGCCGTTCGCGGCCATCTTGTCACATTCGGCATTACCCCCACTGCTCCTGAAACCGGCTTCGGCTATATTCAACAAGGCGAAGCGATTGATAATCTGGGTTATCGTGTTGCCCGCTTCGTAGAAAAACCCGATCTCGACACAGCCCAAAGCTACCTCGCCGGCAACGATTACACATGGAATTCCGGCATGTTCTGCTTTACTGTCCGTGCCTTGCTCCAAGCGCTCGCCGAACATGCCCCGGAAATTCTTGACTGTGCCCGTATCGTAAGTCAGGCCGCCAATGAAAATACTCAGCCGACCGATGACCATTTAGAATTTCCTGCTGAAGTCTTTCGCCAATTACCTGATGATTCTATCGACTATGCGGTAATGGAAAAATCCAGCGATATTGCAGTCGTGCGTGGCAGTTTTGACTGGAGCGACATCGGTTCATGGAATGCATTGGCTGGCCTCATTCCACCGGATGAACAGGGCAATCGTATCATAGGGGAGGTGGTGGCCATCTCTACACAAAATAGTTACCTGCATAGCGAGTCACGAGTCATCGGCGCTATCGGGTTGCAGGATATGATTGTGATCGACACCGCCGATGCTTTGCTGGTTGCCCGCAGTGATCAACTACAGCAGGTCAAGGAAGTTGTTGCTTGCCTCAAAAAGCAAGGCCATGAATCTGCCCATACCCACCTTACCGCTTTCCGTCCGTGGGGAAGCTATACCGTGTTGGAAAAAGGCCCGCGCTACAAAATCAAGCATATCGAAGTCAAACCAGGCGCCAGCCTCTCGCTGCAAATGCACCATCATCGTAGTGAGCACTGGGTCGTAGTAGGCGGCACGGCAAAGATAATCAATGGTGATAAGGAAATACTGCTGCGTACTGACGAATCCACCTATATTCCTGCCGGTCATCGTCATCGTTTGGAAAACCCTGGAGTGATACCTTTAGTAATGATTGAAGTGCAAACCGGGGAATATGTAGGGGAAGATGATATCATTCGATTTGAAGATATCTATGGACGTAGCATTTAAGCACAAGAACATGAAAGAGCTCTCAAAATGAAATGTATCTGTATTACCGGCGCAACCCAGTCTGATTTGGAACTCGTCTATGATATTTTTGGAGAGGCGGGTATGGAACTGCCTCAGCCTGCCCAAAAAGGCGATTTGTTCGATATTGCATCTTGGCATGAGCAAGCCTTGACCATGGATGTCGAAGATGTGGAAACTGGCTATACAATTGCCAATCCCGGTCGATTTATGGAGCAACTGGCAGGCGATATCTTTAGCGCTAATATCAAGTCTAATCTTTGGGGCTGGGCTGATACGCGTAGCACTTGGATGCTTGATTTCTGGTTGAATTTCGATCCACGGCTTTACTTTGTTCTTGTTTGTGTGTCCCCGCAGCAAATGCTCGCCAGCGCAATGAGTTCACAAACTAAGATCGGCTCCGTTGATGAGGTCATATATGCTTGGCAAGAACATTATCAGCAACTATTGCGCTTTCATCTCCGTAACCCGCAACGCAGTCTGCTGATTGACGCCCGCGAATGCGCTGAGAACCCCCATAAATTGATTAAGCGTTGTGCCGAGCAGTGGAAGTTGCAAATTGCAGCTCCAGCCATTGCAAGTTCCATCTACATTGCGCACGATTCCCTGGCTCTTTATTTGGCGCAGCAACTGTGTCAGGACTACCCGCAGACCGCCAGCTTACAGCATGAGCTAGCCGCCACGCTCACCCGCTTGTGCGAGACAGAGCAGCCCGTTAACGCTACGCCACTCTCGGCCGAACATATCATTGCCGACTACCGCGCCCTGCGGGATCGATCTGCCGAAATGGCGTTGTTGCAAGCGGCTCGTGAAGAACTCGAAGCGTATTTCCTAAAACACGAATCTACGCAAAAGCAGAACGATATCCTGTATGGTGAAGTCGCCATCCTTACCACAGCACACAACGAACAAAGCAAGCTCGCGGCGGAGCTTCAGACGGAAATTGACCAACTCGCCAAGAAGCATGATGACATCCTTGCCGGCCACGCGCAGCAGCAAAAAGACGCTGAGGCTCGGCTTAAGGATGCCGAGCAGGAAAACGCACTACTCCTGCTGCAACTTCATCAAGTGCAGGAAGAACTCGAAGCGTATTTCCTAAAACACGAATCTGCGCAAAAGCAGAACGGCACCCTGCAAGGCGAAGTCGCCATCCTCACCACAGCACATAACGAACAAAGCAAGCTCGCCGCCGAGCTTCAGGCGAAAATTGACCAACTCACCAAGAAGCATGACGACGCCATTGCCGACCACGCGCAGCAGCAACAAGACGCTGAGACTCGGCTTAAGGATGCCGAACAGGAAATCGCACTACTCCTGCTGCAACTTCAGCAAGTGCAGGAAGAACTCAAAGCGTATTTCCTAAAATATGAATCTGCTCAAAAGCAGAACGACACCATTGCCGGTCACGCGCAGCAGCAAAAAGACGCTGAGGCTCGGCTTAAGGATGCCGAACAGGAAAACGAACTGCTCCTGTTGCAACTCCATCAAGTGCAGGAAGAGCTCGAACACTATTTTCTACAACATCAGGATAAACAAAGAGAGTTGCAAAATACAGAGACCCGCTGGCAGCGTATGCTCCAGCGTAATCCGGACTATTGCGATTACGAGTCGATAGAAGTTTTTCCTGCTGAGAACGATGAAGATAACGCGACGATCTGGCGCCTGAAAAATCTAAATGCTGCCGGCCGCAGTCTGCCCGAGATAGAGTTCAAAACCATCATAGAGCAGGGTGTTGCGGGTTTTGTTTTTTTTCGTAAATCTGGCATTGATGGCATGCTCACTCGTTGGCCGGCCAATGCTGCAACTCAGGACGAACTTACGATCATTCCCATCGGCAAAGACGACATTCTACAACAGCGCATTGAAACCCTGCTTGATCTTGCTACCAGCGACTGGAACCTCCTTCATGTGCTGACTCGCTTGCTGGAAGGTATACTCGAACAACCTTCCTATCAGGCCATACCTGTCGGATTTAATGCAGAACCATTACATGCTGGATTGGGCAGGCTTAGGGAGGTCATCGAAAAATTCCCCGCGATATTTCGTTATGATCAAGTTGCCCTAAAAAGAGAACAAGTCAATCCCGACTACGAACACCTCTGGCTACGATTTAATAACGTAGTCTTCGGCAACAAGCGTTGGCCTGAATTCGAATTTCGCCTTTCTTGCGCCAACGTGCGCCCGAATCACTTCGGTGCCTATCCCAAACTCGAATTTCCCGAAGAGGCCTGCCATGCGCATTTCGAAGGCTGGTTCATCGAGTCTTATGATGATTTTGGAGCTAAGCTTGAATTACGTTTTGCCCTACCCGAATCTATGGATATGGACGTTTTGCAGCGTATTTCGGCAGGCGATCGCGGCTTCCTCAGTGTCCTTATTGTACGATTACCCGCCATACTTACCACTCTACAAAACAACGGCGTGCAACTGAAGCGTCCATGGGAAGACTGGATCAAAATGGCTAAGGAAATGCAGCGCATATATGTCTTGCGTATTGCTCCACACCCGGCACCCGCTGAAATACAGGCGAAATCCGGCTCAGAAGAACCCGTTTTAGCCAATCCTACCGTAGCCGCGTCAGCTAAACCCAAATCGGCTGTAACTACTAATACACGCAAGATCAAATGACACTGCCAATACCGAACAGAAATCTTAAAACGGCTTCGGCTCCCAGTTATATTGAGCTGCTGCGCCAGATCGTGCCGCCGAAAGCCGTTATCCACATAGGTGCCGGTACCGGCAATGGCGACATGCACCTCTGGCGGCAGTGGCATGTACCCTGTGCATTGATTCTTGATGCTGACGAAACACGGCTCGACTGGGCTGTCAAAATGACTATCGAAAACCCTGCTTGGCTGGTTCGATGTGCGGTACTTGCCGAAAGCGAAGGTGAAGCCGACTACTATAACGCTACTAATCCTGCCGAAGACGGCCTTATCCCACCCGAAAAGCTCGGTAGTCTTTGGCCTAATCTGCGCACGATTAAACAAATACGTTATCAGACCCAGCGGCTCGATAGTTTGTTGAACGATGAGACCTTTATCGCTTTGCAGCAGTCTTCATCAATCTGGACCCTGATTGATTGTCTGCCGGCTCTGCCTATTCTTCAGGGCGCGGGCAGCGAACTTGATCGTTGGAGCATTCTTTGGTTGCGTGTTCTGCTCAAGCCGCTAACTGAGGACCCAACTGTCGGCACACTCAAGGATATTGAAGTTTTTCTCAAGCCCCATGGCTATCGCTGTATTAATGTTACCGAAGGCAACCACCCAGATATCGGTGAGGCCCTGTTTGTGCGTGACTGGCATGCTGCGTTGACACCAGAGATCGAAAAGCTCGATCAAGAAAACGTTGCTCTTACTTCGGAAAAAGTAACGCTGGAGCAACTTATCTCTAAACAAGCAGAGCTGCGTAGTGATTTACAGAACGAAATCATCACGCTTAGTCAAGCACGCGATGAACAAACGAAGCTTGCGGTCGACCGGCAGTCGCGCATTGAAGCGCTGACGCAGGATCGATCTATACAAGCAGAGCTGCATAGCGATTTACAGAACGAAATCATCACGCTCAGCCAAGCCCGCGATGAACAAACGAAGCTGGCGGCCGACCGGCAGTCGCGTATTGACGCGTTGACGCAGGAGCGTGACGTCCACGCCCAGCAAGCGGAAGAGCGGCAAGGGCAGATCGAAGCTATCACCCAGGTCAACAGCACACTGGAGCAGGAAAAATCGGCGCTGATCGAGCGGCGCGATGCGCTGACGCATGAAGTTGCGACGCTCAGCCAAGCCCGCGATGAACAAACGAAGCTTGCGGCCGACCGGCAGTCGCGCATTGAAGCGCTGACGCAGGAGCGTGACGTCCACGCCCAGCAAGCGGAAGAGCGGCAAGGGCAGATCGAAGCTATCACCCAGGCCAACAGCACACTGGAGCAGGAAAAATCGGCGCTGATCGAACGGCGCGATGTGCTGACGCATGAAGTTGCGACGCTCAGCCAAGCCCGCGATGAACAAACGAAGCTGGCGGCCGACCGGCAGTCGCGTATTGACGCGTTGACGCAGGAGCGTGACGTCCACGTCCAGCAAGCGGAAGAGCGGCAAGGGCAGATCGAAGCTATCACCCAGGCCAACAGCACACTGGAGCAGGAAAAATCGACGCTCGTTGAAGGTCGGGATGCGCTGACGCATGAAGTTGCGACGCTCAGCCAAGCCCGCGATGAACAAACGAAGCTTGCCGCCGACCGGCAGTCGCGTATTGAAGGGCTGACGCAGGAACGTGACGTTCACGCCCAGCAAGCGGAAGAGCGGCAAGCGCAGATCGAAGCCCTCACCCAGGCCAACAGCACACTGGAGCAGGACAAATCGGCGCTGATCGAACGGCGCGATGCACTGACGCATGAAGTTGCGACGCTCAGCCAAGCCCGTGATGAGCAAGCGAAACTTGCGGCCGACCGGCAGTCGCGTATTGACGGGCTGACGCAGGAAAGTGACGTTCACGCCCAGCAAGCGGAAGAGCGGCAAGCGCAGATCGAAGCCCTCACCCAGGCCAATAGCACACTGGAGCAGGACAAATCGGCGCTGATCGAACGGCGCGATGGGCTGATGCATGAAGTTGCGACGCTCAGCCAAGCCCGTGATGAGCAAGCGAAACTTGCGGCCGACCGGCAGTCGCGTATTGACGGGCTGACGCAGGAACGTGACGTTCACGCCCAGCAAGCGGAAGAGCGGCAAGCGCAGATCGAAGCCCTCAACCAGGCCAACAGCACACTGGAGCAGGACAAATCGGCGCTGATCGAACGGCGCGATGGGCTGATGCATGAAGTTACTAGGCTTAGCCAAATCAGTCAAGAGCAAACCCAAATTGCTACACAACTCAAAAATGAAGTTGATCAACTCCAATCCAAGCTGGAACAAAAAGAGAATCACATCACCAAGTTGGAAGCCGAATTTGCCGAGAGCGATGCCCGTCAGCGTATGCTAAATGAAGAGATGATCAAGGCCGAGGCTCAGATCGATCTGATTAAAGATGTGTTACTCAGAGAGCCGGGGCTATGAATCTTAACCGCGTTAGTTCCTTGTGTTGAAGATAGATGGCCGATGCTCAGCTGCTTAAGCTTATATGAATAACAATGAAGACCGATACATTATTCTACCGGCTATTCCAACGCAAGCCCGCATTAGCGTTAGAGCTTCTTGGCCTGCCATACAGAAACGACAGTTATCGGTTCGGTTCAGAAGAAATAAAGCAAACGGCTTTTCGTATAGACGGCTTGTTTACACCCATAACTGATGATCTGGAACTGCCGGTTATTTTTGCCGAAGTACAATATCAAGCGGATATTGATTTTTATGATCGGCTGTTCAGCGAAATAACCCTCTATTTACGCCTGCACAAACCGGGGCGTTCTTGGTTGGCATTAGTCATATACCCGGATCGCCGTACCGAAAAAGCAGCCAGCATCGAATTTTTACCGTTTATGAATTTGCCGCAATTACACCGAGTTTATCTCGAAGACTATCAAAACCAATCAGGATTAACGCCAACATTAGAATTGATACGCTTGATTGCCAGCCATAAACAACAGACAATAACTCTGGCGCGAGAATTATCAGGTCGACGCGATGAGATAGGCATGGAATGTCTGGATTTTATTGAAACTATTCTGGTCTACAAATTGCCGCATTTAACCCGTGAGGAGATTAAAGCCATGTTAGCCTTAAACGATATTGAATTAAAACAAACCCGTTTTTATCAAGAAATCGCTGAAGAAGAACGACAAGAAGGCCTGCAAGAAGGCAGAAAAGAAGGCAGAAAAGAAGGCAGAAAAGAAGAATGCGTTGCGTTACTCACTCGTCAATTGCGTCGCAAATTCGGCGTACAACCGCAACTTGAGACCGCCTTGCAGCGTCTGCCCGAACTGCCGCTGGAACGATTGGAAGATTTGGCCGATGCGTTGCTGGATTTTACTAAAACTGATGAATTGCACGAATGGCTGCAAGGTATGCCCGACCTAAACAAACGGGCCTGCCCTCTTTATTTTGCATACTGACAATGCCTGAAATATCGCGTTTTTTGGGAATTATCATTTACATGAACTGGGCTGATCATCCCTTGCCGCATTTTCATGCTCGCTACGGTAATTACGAAATTTCGGTTGAAATCGAATCGGGTGTTGTTCGTGGCGAATTTCCCAAACGCGCCCTTCGCGCCGTATTGGAATGGGCTGATTTGCATCAAGAGCAATTGATGCAGGATTGGAATCTGGCCACTCAGCGCAAACCTTTAATGCCTATTGAGCCACTGGAGTAAATAATGACTTTTTTGCATACAGTTTCTGTTGAGCCACAAGAAAACTACCGTTTGCGTATCGCGTTTAATAACGGCGTAGCGGGTGAAATTAATTTGATTGACGAACTTTGGGGTGAAGTATTTGAACCACTGCAAGATTCTCAGATGTTCAAAACCGCACATCAGCACGCTGAATTAGGCACCGTTGTTTGGGCAAATGGTGCCGATTTAGCGCCGGAATTTTTATTCGATTTACTACAAAAGCAAGCAACGTTTGCCAATAAAGCCACAGACACTGAAAAGTAATATGAGTGCACAAAAATTTTATCGCATTTCAAAAATAGTCTAATGAAAAACACTATGACTCAAATAATCTGCATGATCGGCCTAGGCTACATCGGCTTGCCAACCGCCACCCTTTTCGCCGCTAAACAATGCCAGGTCCTGGATATCGATGTCTAAAGGCGAACTGGAGCGAGAGTTTTACCTGCGTGCTACTGCAAAATTTGGTTGGACCAAAAGCGTGTTGCAGCACCAAGTCGATAATAAGAGTTACGAAAAATATTTCCTCAATCAGACCAATTTCGATCAAGCCTTAGCGGCCGAACTACATACTCAAGCGGTTCTGGCGGTCAAAGATCACTACACCTTTGATTTTCTCGACTTGGCAGAAAAGCACAGCGATCGCCAATTAGAGCAGGCATTGGTGCAAAATTTGCGCAGCTTTCTTGCCGACATGGGCGGGACATTTGCATTTATCGGTCACCAGCACCGTCTTGAAGTTGGCGGACAAGAGTATTTTATCGATCTCCTGTTTTTTCACCGCCGCCTGCGTTGCCTGCTGGCGATTGAACTAAAAGTGGGTGATTTCAAGCCCGAACACAAAGGCAAGATGGAGTTTTATCTGGAAGCGTTGGATAAGCAAAAACGGCTCCCAGGGCTCCCAGAAGAAAGCGCCCCCATCGGCATCATCATTTGCCGCAGCAAAAACAAAACAGTAGTCGAATACGCACTCCGCAACGCCGTGCGTCCATTGGGCGTGGCCACCTACGCTGTCGTTCCGCAATTGCCCGACGACTACAAGGCTGAATTGCCGAGTCCTGAGTTGATTGCCGAACGACTGCGTCTTTGGGACAAAATAGACGATGAGGATAAAGGGGCGAACCATGCTTAACACATTCCGCAGTCTCCTGCGCCGCTGGACTGGCCGTCCGACCCACGGTCACGCTACGCCAATGCCTGCGCCGAGTCCCTACGCCGCGCCGGAAAAAACGCCCCCCCGTCCCTTCAAGTTTCCCGAACAAATACATCTGCACTGGCATGTTAGCGACATAACGCAAATACCCGCGCAATTAACTTGGCATTCTCCTTGGTCGGTTGAGTTTAATGGGTTAAAATCGTCGCCCCAACCGACTACCCAAAGCCCTGCTTATGATCCCCACCTGCTCGACAACTCCCGCACCCAATGGCAGTTTGGCGACTGGGACAGCTTGGTTAAATTGCAGCGCGACAGCCTCGAACAGCACCCCGAACGCGCTAAACTCGCCTTGTTGGCCGCAGCCGGACATCAGCAAGTGGGCGATATGAACGCAGCACGCGACTTTGTGCAACTAGCGCGGGACTGGGGTTGTGATAAACAGCTGATCAGTCGGGTGTTGGTGGCTGGGGTTTATAATACTTTGGGTAAGGCGGCGGCGATTGGAGGGCAAGAGCAGCGAGCAATCAATCATTTTGAAAACGCAATCGCTGTGGCGCTACCTAAATCTGACATTCGCCTCCTGGGGCAGACGCGTATTATTCGTGAAACAGCCAAACTTGGTTTACTGCCACAAGCCGCACGTTTAATGGGTAAAGAATTGAAAGTGCTGAAGAGCTCTCCAAATCTAAACGCATCTCGACTCAAAATATTTGAAACCGAGCTGGAACTGCTTCACAGTGAACTTTCACTCGCACAACAACGGCAACAGTTGTTTCACCCCTCGTCGGCAGTAATCAACACAACTACAGCCGAAGGTACCCCGGCTTGGATTGCAAGCCTTAAAAAAAAATCGGTCTCACAGCTTGGACAGGATTTATGGGTGCTGGAAAAAACCGGTTACAAGCGCAACGGCTATTTTGTTGAGTTCGGAGCCACCGACGGCGTATTGCTGAGCAATACCTGGTTGTTAGAAAAAGAATTCGGCTGGAAAGGTATCTGCGCGGAGCCAAACCCTAAGTTTTTCGCCAAGCTTAAAACAAATCGCCAATGCACAGTATCCGAGCAATGCATTTCGGGAGAAACTGGCAAGCCGGTCGAATTTGTCTTTGCTGATGCGTATGGCGGCAGCCAGGAATATGCCAAGGAAGACATGCACGGTGAAAAACGTGCCGCCTATCGCACAGTCGGGCAAGTTGCTACCCTACCTACCATCTCGCTCGACGATTTTCTAATAGAACTGGGGGCGCCACGCGAAATCGATTACCTCAGTGTTGATACCGAGGGCAGTGAATTCGAAATTCTTAATGCGTTTCCATTTGAAAAATGGCACATACGATTGCTGACTATTGAACACAACTTTACCGCCCGCCGCGCCGACATCCGTATATTAATGGAACGGCACGGCTACCGTTGTATTGAACAGCAGTGGGATGATTGGTATGAGCTAGGGTGGCTGAAATGATGTACGTCAACCTTGGAATCATTGAGGGCTGTCTCAGTATTCTCCTTAGTAATGAGCATGTTTTAACTTATGCAAGTTTACATTTGAGATGACCGATACAAAAGGAGTCAGCGTTTTAAGCGGCCTAAGTTATTTCATGCACGTTCCTTATCTGAATAAAAATCATGTTAATCGCAACATCAATTAATCCGCAAACAAGAATTCAGCATCAGATCGACTGCTATCGAAAATGGAAAAAACTCGGATATCAGTACCTTACTTTCAATTCTATAGAAGAGGTTGGTGAGCTGAAGAAGATGGGAGTAGATGATACAGATATCTACATTATTGAAGATGAATCTACTGCTCAAAAAATTCATGGTTTTAAAGCTCCACGGATCAAGTCAGTTTTAGACATATTAGTGAATAAGGTATCCCCAAACTTCTTAATACTGACAAACTCTGATATTTATCCAAATGCCCGTAAGCTGATGGACATGCTGCCAAATGTTGTTTTGTGCGCTGCATTTACCAGGCGAGAAATATTTTCTATTGATTTATGTGATTTTGGGCCAATAAAACAATATCGTGGTGGCCTGGACATATTTTCATTTGGTTTGACTCAACTGAAAAAACTATGGGCACTTATCAAAGATGACGTTCTGGCGGATAGAATGGCTTTTGGTGTCCCTGGTTGGGATTTCTATCTAGGCGGATTGATTTTGTCGGATGCAATGCAAGGAAAAATTCTCGATGGAACCGTATTTTGTCATGTATCACATTTGACAACTTATCGTCACGTTAAGGAGTTTGAACATTACGTGGCAAGAATGAAGGGCATGGGGGTGGTCGAGTTTTCCGTTCATCAAGATGCTGTGGCCGAATTTGCGGCTCGTATTGAGCAGGAGTGCAAACTAAACCACAGGCTGTCAACTTTATTGCATCTTATCTATCATGACAATTCGAAAAAAGATGGTCTGAATATTGAGTCAAGTGATATTGAATTCAATATGGCGGACTTGCTTAATGCGAATATTTTTCATAGGATGTCCGACGCCAGCCAATTGGTCAGAGAAGCCTTGACAGAAGAAATAAATCTTGTTGCCTTCAGATCATATTTTTGTAAAAGCCCATCTATCGAAATTCAATTTAGCCAGTATCTGGGCTGCCTGTATTTCTTGCTGTTTATAAAGAATAAAACTAAAACTCTGAAATTGACTTCAAAATATCCGCCTAATAATGCCCACAAAGCTGCAGTGAACAATGTACTCAAGTTGGTAAACCCATTGGAAGCTCGCTATTACTTAGTAGATATTTTTTGTACTGAAGTAATTGATAGTGGAATCTTTAACAAAAATCTTCTAAAAGCTGTCGCGCTCTCCTGCATTAATGATAGGGAGAGGTGGCTTGCTGCAGAAATCTCCAAATTAATCATGGAATATAGCTATGTTCGAACCGCTTAACCTTATGGCAAGACTTCCTTGGGAGTCCGATCTTTCAATAACTAGAGCTAATACAAACCTGCCTGGAGTTTCAATCGTTATCCCCATTTTTAATGCTGGAAATTTTCTAGAAAAGACATTGAGAAGTCTTCTTTGTAATGATTTGACGGGTTGTGAAGTGATCTTGATGGACGGCGGAAGTACCGATAATACTTCGAGTATACTCGGATACTATAAGGACATGTTCGACGTCTGTATTTCAGAAAGAGACGAAGGTCAATCTGATGCAATTAATAGGGGATTCGAGCTCGCTACTAAACCAATATTATATTGGTTAAATGGTGATGATATTATTCTTCCTAATGTTTTGACAGAAATGCGCGGCTATTTCGCAACCCATCCAGAGGCAGATGTTGTTGTTGGCAACGCATTCATGACTGAAATTGACTTTAAGCCGATTAAGCACTTCATATTTTGTGCAGAAAAGTTGAAATTCGAATATTTGATCGACTATGCATCCAATCACTTAATACAGCCTAGTGTCTTTTTTACAAAAGTGGCGTGGGAAAAATCAGGACCTTTGAAAAAAGAATTGCATTATGCGATGGATGCCGATCTTTTTATCGGCATGTCGAAGAACTTTACCTTTCATTATCTCGATTGTGATATTGCATACAGCGTTTACCACGAAGACTGTAAGACCCGAGGAAAGAGAGCGGAATCCATTACAGAGTTGGCGCTTGTACAGGCGCAACATGGTAGTTTTCAGTCAGCCCAAAAGACTCTTGATATATTAGTGGATATTTATCATCAGCTGGAAAGCTTAACACAATCAAGCGGCCAGGCTGGGGAATGCAAAAAATGTATTGTGATTGATGGTAAGCGAAAAGCACTTGACTTGGAATATAAAAAGAATCTGAACTTAGCTCTAATGGCAGAAATTGAAATACAATGAAATCTCATACCAAGATTGCCATATTATCCAGTGCCTCTGGTGGTGGGGCTGGTATCGCAGCTAAACGGATGTGTGACGCTTTGAGCCAACTAGAGGAATACAGTGCTGATTTTATTGATATAGCTGCTACTTGTGAGGTATTGCCAGATACTGTAACGCTAACGGAAAGTGCTTCAAATCGTGTTTTTACAGATACACATTTTACTGCTGAAAACACGGGGTTCGTTCGTGGTTGGATTGTTTCTCTGCTTAGTAATTACGATGTGATCAACGTACATTGGGCATCTTATCTTGTTACAACTTCAGAACTAATTGCATTGGCTAAAAAAGGAAAGAAGATTCTAATAACGATGCATGATTTTTATTACAGTACAGGCGGATGTCATTACCAAGCGGGCTGTACGGGGCAATTATTTTCATGTATTGGTTGTCCTCAGGTCGATACAAGATACTTTCCCTACACTTCGGTCATGGCAGCCTATAGGGAAAAGGTTGAACTGTTGAGCTATGGAAATGTTCACATCTCCGCGCCAAGCAAGTATCTTCTTGATGCGGTAGTGAACACAGGTATTATTCATCCAGCAAGTACTCATTTGATACGGAATATTTATACTGCAGAAGACCAGGATTTTACTGATAAGCAAGCGGTGAAATCACACATTATTCTTATTGCTGATTCGTTATCTGAAAAGCGTAAAGGTATGAGTTTGGCGATTGCCGCACTGGCTTTGGCTAACTCAAAGTACGATGGAGAAATTATTGTACATCTTGTGGGTCATGCTAATGATGATCTTAGACGACTTTGCACTGAGTTCAGAATTAATGCAATATTTCATGGTAGGATTGTTGAGCATGGGCAGTTAGTTGCACTCTACCGCAATGCTGGTATGTTGTTAACTTGTTCATATGAAGATAATTGGCCAAATATACTTGTTGAAGCTGGAGCTTATGGCGTGGTGCCAGTAGTTGGCAGCGGCCATGGATGTGAGGAATTTTGCAGATTTTTTAATATCGGTAGCATAGTAGACAACTACACGCCAAACTCATTCGCTGCTGAAATTCTAAATTGTATTGAGCTATATCCTAGCAATGAGATTTTGCATCAATTTTCCGTTGCTGTTCGAAATACGCATAGAGCGACGGACGTTATAAGTACATACACTGATGTGATTTCAAAAATTCCAACAAGCGAATGCTCGTTTATAAAACTAAATGATTTCTGTAAAGATATGAGTGTATTTTCAGAGAATTTTAAAGAATTTTCCCGTCTCCATGGTATCGTGAGACTTGAGCCAATTAAAGCTGGCCCTTTTTCGAGTCAATCACTTGAGTTCTCGGGCTACGGGTTCGCTTCCTTAACAACCACTCAGGTTACGAAATTGTAATTGTTAGTGCGAATTTTTTAAGCCTTTGATATTGTGGATTTAAGTAGATGCAAGATTATTCAGAAAACAAAAATTATTGGGACAATTTCTATGCCTCCACAAGAGCCAGTGAATTGAAGCCGCCATCGCAATTCGCAGCATTTGTTATTGGTGAGATACCCAAGGAGCAGGTGCTTATTGTAGACATTGGTTGCGGCACGGGTCGAGACACGCTCTTTTTTTCCAGTCAAGGAATCCCCGTAGTTGGCATAGATGGCTCCAAATCAGCAATAAACCACTGCGAGCAAGTAGCTAACTCCCTGAGGCTTCCAGCTATGTTTATCCATAGGAACGTTCACGACGCCGACCTCTGTCAACAAGTACAAGCTTTACCGGAATATCAGCTTGCTCAAACAGTAGTGATTTATGCTCGTTTTTTTATTCACGCTATTACAGAGGAAGATGAGAATTTTCTTTTTGCACTTGTGAAAAATGTTGGGCCTCAACTAAAGACATTATTTGCGGCAGAGTTTAGAACCCATCGAGATGCAACAATGCCAAAAGAAACAGCCATTCACTATCGAAGATTTATAGATCCACATGAGTTTCTGGTAAGGTCGATTAACCTAGGCCTCAATGTTGAATATTATGTTGAGGGATTTGGCCTCGCAAAATATAAGAGTGATGATGCTCACGTTGCCAGATATTTGCTTTCAATATGACTTTTACAGGCCTTAGGCAGTTCTTTGAGGTTTTGCGGATAACCCGCGTTCATTTATTTCCTGATATTTTTTTTCGTGGACATCGTTCGCAGCGGCCGCTTAGGTTAGCCCTTCCAAGTATGCCAGCAGTGTACGTTAGATTGTCGACCGTGGCTGATATAGTAATCAATTTGGAAACTATAGAAGTATTTTCTCAGATTGACGGGGATCTACGTAACGTCTCTATCGACGCGGATCTATCAATTTCCTCAATTTACCCAGGTACTGAATCACTAGTAGATTCAAAGAAATTTCTTGACCCCACTAACCAAACTCTAGGTATACATACTGAGAATTCAAGTAAGGAATGGATTTGCCTAAACTTACATGACGAGTTCTTCCTTTCAGAAATAATTTTATATAATCGAGATGATGTTTGTGCGTCACGTGCTTGGCAATTAATTATAGAAATTTCAGTCGATGGAGAAGATTGGACGCCAATCTATAGCCATCTTGGTAGATTGCAGCAATATTTTGAATGTGTTGCCCATGCAATACGTCATAATTCAATACCCTCATCAGACCGTCCCTTGGTTAATGCATGCTTGGATATTCTTAAGTCGTTGTTATTTCAGGAATATTATGAGGCAATTCGTTTATTAAGCTGTATTGAAGGGCTTCAAATCAATACTCTTAATGAAATCCGGAGTGGTTTTACACGAGAACTTTTGGTTCTAACCCAAAACCAATGGTCTGGGCACGGGATTAGCAGGTCTTTCAGATATTGGACTCTAGACGAAAAAAAAGATTATCTAACCCAATCCATGAATTTGATAGATGACCTTCGGATCTTAACACCCCATATTTGCTTAGGTTTCGGGTTTGTTCTAGCTTACGTTCGAGATGGTGATTTAATACCACATGATGATGACATTGACATAATACTAACGTTTAATAAAGTTGACTGCCCATCAATAAGTATGGCATTGGACATTGTCTGTGAATATTTAGAAAAACTAGGTTACACCGTTAGTAGTAAATATTTTAGTCATTGCTGGATAACTAAACCAGGGGGTAATGGGGTTGATGTTTTTGTTGGATTGGATGAGGGAGGGCTAACTTCATGGTATCCAAGCAGTCGTAATATTCTGGAAATGTCCGATATATTTCCTCCATTAGAGGTTGAATTATTTTCTGTAAAATGTTTAATACCTAGGAACCCCTTAAAGTATCTTGAACGCAAATATGGCGCAGAGTGGCGAAGTCCCGACAAGAACTTTTCACATCCGTGGAACGAATTAGAGTATGAAGACATAAGGTAACCATCAGAACTGAATTCGATCTATTGACATAAATTTTTGCTATTAATTTAAATGAGGATATCAATGGCTACCCAGATTGATCCATCTCGACTCGAACCAATGGGAATAAATTGTGAGTTGGGGTTTTTGCTCTTAGCTCTTGGATGTAACCAAGGATCACTTTTTAGATGGACATATTGCTCTTTTGACGCCGCACTCAGTTTGCTTAGAAATGATCTTAATAACATTTTTGATGATATCACTCTAGCAAAACATAATAAAAGCATGGTGCTAAATAAGAAAGTTGGAATTTATTTTCACGCATCGGAGCTAGCTAAAGTTATAGAAGAAAACCCTTACTTGGAGTCAAGTTTAGACATAACAAAAGTCACTGAATATGATGCTGAGGTAAAAAAATACTCTCACTTACGACAAAAGTTTTTAGAAAGAATATCTGATAATAAAACGATTCACTTTCTCACAGACCCAACAGGCTCTATAGAGCATGATGAAATTAAGCTTCTTGTTACTAACTTACGTAGGCTTGGAAAGCCAGAAAGTTCTTATACTCTCATAGTTAAACAATCTTTTGATCCCGATTTGATCGGCACTGTAAACATTCATGATGACAACGTATTGCTTGCTTATATTGATAGATTTGCTCCACCTGCATATGCAGATCAAATTAGTTTAGACAGTTGGAAGTTAACGCTTGAAACTGTTAACCAGTTAATACTAAAAAATCAAAAGGCGGATCCAACTATGAATCTTGACTTTTTTACCGGAAAATCCAAATTAATCATGAAAGAAAATACGGACAAGTTAAGTCAAATTCGCATTCATTACAAATTGTCCTTTAAGGCTGGTTTCAACATTGAAAGATACCTTCTAGATGGTTGGTCTGCACAAGAAGACATACATCGATGGACTGATGGAGGATGTGCGGGGCTGCAATTCCATCTGTCTGAGTTAGGCACTAAGAATATAATTATGCGTCTAGAGTGTTCGGCATATCTTGCTATTCCCAATGGAGAACTACATCATCAAACAGTTGAAGTGCTAGTAAATGAAAAAAAAGTAGCAATCTGGGAGATCAGACAAAAAGATTGGTATGAGGCAGTTATTCCAAATGGATTGGTTAAAAATGGTAGTATGATCGCCAAATTTTTGATAAGCAATCCAAGTGCTCCTATTGATTGTAATCTATCCGCCGATACTAGAAAATTAGGACTCCGCGTTTTTAATTTAGAACTCATAGATTCCAAATACCAGTGTCAATCACTCGTAACCTGAAAAAAAATGCAATCAATGGGGTCCAATCAATGGGGTCCAATCAATGGGGTCCAATCAATGGGGTCCCAATCAATGGGGTCAGATTAGATTGATTTTCAATTAAAAACCAGCTAAACTGCATCTAATTGTTTTTAGGATCAATTTTATGGCACGCCTCCCCAGAATCATCATTCCCGGCCAACCGCAGCATGTTATCGTTCGCGGTAACAATCGTTCCGAGATTTTTTGTTGTGAGGCGGATTACCATTTTTATTTGGAAAAACTTCAGGTAGCCTGCAAAAAACATGATTGCCATGTACATGCTTATGTGCTGATGACTAATCATGTGCATTTGTTGATAACCCCTTTTACAGACACCAGCTTAAGCAAAACTTTACAAATGCTGGGGCGGTATTATGTGCAATACTTTAATTACTGTTATCGCCGAACCGGTACGCTCTGGGAAGGCAGGTACAAGGCGGCGCTGATCGATAGCGAATCGTACTTGCTAACCTGTATGCGCTATATCGAATTAAACCCGGTGCGGGCGGGAATGGTTACCGATCCGGCTGACTATCCGTGGTCCAGCTATCGCTTTAACGCCTTGGGACAAACTGATAGTTTGGTCACGCCTCATTTTGAATGGCAACGATTGAGTAGTGACGATAGCAAGCGTCAAGCAGCCTATAGGTACTTATTCAAACACGCGCTTTCTGAGGTTCAGATAAATGATATTAGGGATGCCACCAACAAAGCTTGGGTATTGGGAGAGGGTATGTTTAAAGAAAGGATTCAATTGCAGTTGGCACGGCGAGTAGAACCCGCTGCCAAAGGAGGCGACAGAAAGTCGGCCCAATTTAAAATCAATCAAGTCTGACACCATTGATGCGCTACAGTTATGAATGAACCGCCCTTGGGAAACCGGGGGCGGTTTTTTATGACTGGATGGTAGAATTACGGCTTTAAATTCAAGGTCTCAAAACGAGGAAATATCATGATCAGCAGATACTTCAATCCGTACACAGATTTTGGCTTTAAAAAATTGTTTGGTGAAGAAGCGAGCAAAGACCAGTTAATTGATTTTTTAAATCAGCTGTTGCCGTTGCAACATCAAATCGCGGAATTGAGCTTTAAAAATCCAGAGAATATGTCGGACACCCTCGACGAGCGTAAATCTATTTTCGATATTTATTGCCAAAACAAAACGGGAGAGCGTTTTATTGTAGAAATGCAAAAAGCGAAAACGCAGTTTTTTAAAGACTGGTCGCTGTTTTATTCGACTTTTCCGATTCGTGACCAAGGCAAAAAGGGACTGTGGGATTTTTATTTACTTCCGGTTTATTTCATTGCGATTTTGGATTTTAAATACGACGAAAAGGAAGATGAGCGTAAATTTCGCCGCGATGTGTGTTTAAAAGACCAAGATGGCGATGTGTTTTATAACAAATTGCATTTCAAGTTTCTGCAAATGCCGCTGTTTAATAAGCAAGAACATGAATTGGTAACCCATTTTGACAAGTGGGTTTATTTTTTGAAACATTTGGAAGACTTCGATCATATTCCAGCGATTTTAAATGAGCCGATTTTTCAAAAAGGCTTTGACATTGCCGAGGTGTCTCACTTGAATAGCGATCAATACGATGCGTATTTGAAAAGCATTTTGTCATATAACGAAGCGAAGGCGGTGACGGATACGGCTTTTGACGAGGGCAAGCTTGAAGGTAAGATTGAAGGTAAGATTGAAGCGATGCACAGTGTTGCAAAGACACTAAAAGCTCAAGGCATTACTGTTTCAATCATTGCTTTATCAACAGGACTCACTGAACAAGAAATTGAGGAATTAAAATGAGCAACGAAATTTACAAGAGAAACCGCCAATGAAAAAAGCACTGATTACCGGCATTACCGGCCAGGATGGTTCCTATCTGGCCGAATTCCTGTTAGAAAAAGGTTATGAAGTTCACGGCATCAAGCGTCGTGCTTCTTCATTTAATACGCAACGGGTGGATCATATTTATGAAGATCCTCATGTTAATAATCAACATTTTATTCTGCATTACGGTGATTTAACCGATTCATCCAACCTAACTCGTATCATACAGCAGGTGCAGCCGGATGAGGTCTATAACCTTGGCGCACAAAGTCATGTTGCAGTGAGTTTTGAATCGCCGGAATACACAGCCGATGTCGATGCCATGGGTACTTTGCGCCTGCTTGAAGCCATCCGCCTGTTGGGGTTGGAAAAAAAGACGCGCTTTTACCAGGCTTCAACCTCGGAGCTCTACGGCTTGGTGCAGGAAACTCCGCAAAAAGAAACCACTCCATTCTATCCCCGCAGTCCGTATGCAGCAGCCAAGCTCTATGCTTACTGGATCACGGTCAATTACCGTGAAGCTTATGGCATGTATGCTTGCAATGGTATTTTGTTTAACCATGAGTCGCCGCGCCGTGGCGAAACGTTTGTAACGCGCAAAATTACTCGTGGGCTGGCCAATATTGCCCAAGGGCTGGAGCAGTGTCTGTATATGGGCAATATGGATGCGTTGCGTGATTGGGGGCATGCTAAAGATTATGTCCGCATGCAGTGGATGATGTTGCAAAATGAACAGCCGGAAGACTTTGTGATTGCCACCGGCGTGCAGTATTCGGTGCGTCAGTTTATTGAATGGTCGGCGGCGGAGCTGGGTGTCACGCTACGCTTTGAGGGACAAGGTGTCGCTGAGCAGGGTGTAGTTGCAGCGATTGAGGGTGACAAAGCGTCCGCGCTGAAGGTGGGCGATGTGGTGGTGATGATCGATCCGCGTTATTTCCGTCCTACTGAGGTAGAGACATTGTTGGGCGATCCAAGTAAGGCCAAGGAAAAGCTGGGATGGGTGCCGGAGATTACTGTACAACAGATGTGCGCTGAAATGGTGGCGACAGATCTTAGTGAGGCTAGACGAATTGCTTTACTTGAGAAAAACGGCTTTCACGTTCCCGTCTCTGTGGAGAATTAATGATGCCTCAACATCTGGAACAAGTTGTTTTTGTAGCTGGGCACCGTGGCATGGTGGGGTCGGCTATCGTACGTCGTTTGCAGGCATTGGGTTACAGTAACATCCTGACGGCCGAACGAAATGAACTTGAGCTTATTCGCCAGACGGAAGTGGAGTCTTTTTTCAAGAAACATGCAATCGGGCAGGTATATCTTGCCGCTGCAAAAGTAGGAGGGATCCATGCCAATAATACCTATCCGGCGGAGTTCATCTACGAGAATATGATGATCGAGGCCAACCTTATTCATTCTGCTCATCTTGCAGGGGTGAAAAAGCTGCTGTTTCTGGGGTCTTCTTGCATCTACCCAAAGCTTGCCGAACAGCCGATGAAGGAAGATGCGTTGCTTACTGGAACATTGGAGGCAACCAATGAGCCTTACGCAATCGCCAAGATTGCCGGCATCAAGCTGTGCGAGAGCTTTAACCGTCAATATGGGCGCGATTATCGTAGTGTAATGCCGACCAATCTTTACGGTCCGAACGACAACTTTCACCCCGAGAACAGCCACGTCATTCCAGCAATGATGCGGCGCTTTCATGAGGCGGTGCTGGCTCAAACCGATGAGGTGGTGATCTGGGGCAGTGGCACTCCAATGCGGGAGTTTCTGCATGTGGATGACATGGCGGCAGCCAGCGTGCATGTCATGAATCTGCCTTTGGAAACCTATCAGGCACATACTGAGCCTATGCTTTCTCATATTAATGTGGGGACAGGCGTGGATTGTACGATTCGCGAATTGGCGGAAAAGATGGCTAAGGTGACGGGCTTTACCGGTAAACTGGTTTTCGATGCTACCAAGCTGGATGGTACACCGCGTAAATTGATGGATGTTTCACGGCTCAACAGGTTGGACTGGCAAGCACGGATAGGATTGGAAGACGGCTTGCGAGAAACCTATGCCTGGTTCTTGGCTAATCAGGATCGTTACCGGCAGGCTTGAGAGTGCAGAAACTCCCGCTTGTTTCAGTGGTGATGCCTTCGCTTAATCAAGCGAGGTTTATCGACGCCGCAGTCGATAGCGTTCTGAATCAGGACTATCCGAACATCGAACTAATCGTTGCCGATGGTGGATCTGACGATGGTACTATCGATTGGCTGAAGAATCGACAGGCGATTGATGGTCGCATCCGTTGGTTTTCCCAGAAAGATAATGGACCGGCGGAGGCCGTCAATGCTGCGTTGTCCCAGGTACGGGGCACGATTGTGGGGTGGCTGAATTCGGATGACCTCTATGCACAAGATGCTGTAAGCAGGGCTGTTGATGCTCTGCAAGAGAATCCGGAGTGGCTGATGGTGTATGGTCATGGTCTACATGTGGATGGCGACGGTAAGTCGTTAAGTGATTATCCAACCTTGCCGCCGACAACGCCGCTCACCCAATTTGCCGAGGGATGTTTTATTTGTCAGCCGACGGTATTTTTTCGGCGCTCGATGTACTTATTGCTGGGCAAACTGGATGAGAATTTGAAGGCGGCATTCGATTTTGATTATTGGCTACGGGCGTTTCTTGTATTTCAGTATCGGATCGGTTTTGTGTGTGAGGTGCAGGCGTATTCGCGGTTGCACGAAGATTGCATCACGCTACGCATGCGGCGTACCGTTGCGCTGGAGGGAATGCAGGTATTAGCGCGGCATTTGGGTAGTGCGCCAAAGGAATGGTTGCTGACGTATGTGAATGAGTTGCGGGCTATGCAACCTAGCCAACAGGGTGTTGGCGATTTGAAGAAGCATGTTATTGATACGCTTGTCGTGGCCAGGCTATGGCTAAAGCAGGATGATTTACGGGAGCTGGAATTGAGACTTGATGAGATGCTGAAATGATTAGCCGAGACGATGTAATTTATGCCTACCGCCTCTTGTTTGGACGTGAGCCGGAAAGTGAAGAGGTTGTGATGCACTACGCTACGGAAGTCAGTGATCTTCGTGCATTGAGGGAGTTGTTTATCAATTCGGCGGAGTTTCATTCAAGTTTAGAGCGAATCCAAAGTCCCCGTCCACCCCGTCCACCCTTCAATGGGCCGCCGATGGAGGTGGAATTGATTGCGCCGGCAGAGAAGCTATCCGCCTTGTTCGCCAAGGTCAGCGCCCAATGGCATCATTTGGGCGAGACCGAGCCGCACTGGTCGGTGCTGACCAACGAGAGCTATTTTCAGCAGAATTTTCATATGAACCACGAGGCGTTTTACGCCAGCGGAGAATCTGAATTGAAAATATTTGATGCCACGCTGGCACGGGTTGGAATTGATCGGAGCGGGTTGCATCGTTGTCTCGAACTTGGCTGCGGTGTCGGACGGGTGACAGGATCTTTGGCAACGCGCTTTGCTGAAGTCAGTGCGGTGGATATCTCCGCTGCCCATTTGCGGGTGGCCGAAGACCGTTTACGCACCGATGGTATCGGCAATGTTAAGTTTCAGCACCTTGATTCAATTGATGATGTCGCCGGTTTGGGCAGCTTCGATGTGCTGTATTCGCGTATCGTGTTGCAGCATAATCCACCGCCGGTAATAGCGCGGATACTTGGTGATTTGTTGGCCCAACTGCAAGTGGGTGGGATTGCGTTTTTCCAGGTTCCAACTTACAAGGCTGGGTATCGTTTTCGAATAGATGAATACCTTGGTCACCAAAACTTGACCGATATGGAGATGCACTATTTTCCGCAAGCGGCACTGCTGGATCTTATTGCGCAACACGATTGCCGAGTTTTAGAAATTCGAGAGGATGATTCGATTGGGCTGTCAGCGATTGCGGTATCAAACACTTTATTAGTACAAAAATACTGAGTTGGATGAAAATAAAGGGGCATACCCGAGAGTGTCATTGATTGGGAATAATGCCGCGTACTCGCAAGACCGCCAGTACCTGCTCTACGCATTCATCCAGAGGCAAACTACCTGTGTTAATGGTCAAATCCGGATTGATAGGTATTTCATAAGGCGACGATATTCCAGTAAACTCTTTCACTTCACCTGCGCGTGCACGTGCGTATAGCCCTTTTACATCACGCTGCTCACATACTTCCAGCGGTGCGTCACAAAAAATTTCGATGAAATCATCATGAAGAAACAAATTGCGGGTGCGCTCCCGGTCTTGGCGATATGGGGAGATAAAGGCCGTTAACACGATGACTCCAGCTTCGACCAGCAGCTTGGAGACCTCGCCAATGCGCCGGATATTTTCGGAACGATCTTCCAACGAAAACCCTAGATCGGCGCACAAACCATGTCGAATGTTATCGCCATCTAATACGAAAGTTCGACAGCCATGCCCATACAGGCATTCTTCTACTGCATGCGCAAGCGTTGATTTACCGGACCCAGAAAGACCGGTAAACCATAGAACCACAGAGCGATGTGCATTCATTTGTTCACGTCTGACACGGGTAACCGTAGCATGGTGCCAGACAGTGTCGATGCTTTTTTTCATGCTTTTCTCATTAAATTAATTTATTGCCGGGCCATTCGAGCCAGTAGTGTGCAAATATTCTATCATAAACAATTTACGTCGTTTTTCGGTGTCGGCTATGAACTTTTTCGATCAAGACAAGATCTGGACTCTGTTTGTGGAAAGTGTATCTAATCTATAACTTGGCTTTCTATATTGTTATTGCTGTTTTTTGTGCTTGTTTGAATAGATCGTTACCTCACAAACGTATAAATATGTTGGTGTCGTCTGAAATCTGACCAGGAGTTTAGCTGTGCAGCCCACTACGCAGCATTGAATTAAGTCGATCGGACGGAGATGGTTGCTCTTTCCTGTCATGAGTAAGATTTAAGCGCTTTATTACCCAATTTCAAACCTAAATTGTTATTATAGGCAGACCTGATTAGTTAAAAAATCTTAAACTGCTCAAAATTAACTCATTATCAAGTTCTAGAAAATTGATTTTAAAGATATTTTTAAAAAGTCGAATACGAGTAGCTCTGATGATTACAACACAGCTTGATAAAAAAAATATATGAGTACTGTCATCTCAGCAATCATCGTCAATTATAACGCGGGTGAGTTGCTGCATAACTGTGTCGATTCGTTACTGAAGTGTCCACAGGAAATCGAAATTATCCTGATTGATAACGCCTCGACGGATGGCAGTCTGGATGCTGTTCAGGGATTATCGGGGGTACAGATAATTAAAAATCCGGTTAATGTGGGTTTTGCGGCGGCTTGTAATATTGGTGCGCGTGTTGCTTCCGCACCGTACTTGTTGTTCCTTAATCCGGACTGTTTCTTCAAACCGGGTACTCTGCTTAGTCTGTTGGAGGCTATGAGTGGGGATGAAAGTGTGGGCATGGCGGGAGGTTTGCTGACTAATTCGGACGGAACCGAACAGGCGGGCGGTCGACGGGCTGTTCCCACTCCGTGGCGTTCTTTTGTGCGCGCATTCGGGCTTGTACGTTTTTCGGACTGTTGGCCGCGCCTGTTTTTTGATTTTTACTTGCATAAGCAACCGTTGCCGGATCACGCGATTGAGGTGGAGGCGATTTCCGGAGCTTGCATGATGGTCAAGCGCGAGGCGATGCAGGATGTCGGGGAATGGGACGAAGGCTATTTTTTACATTGCGAAGATCTGGACTGGTGCATGCGCTTCCGGCAAAAAGGCTGGAAGATTCTGTTCGTTCCATCGGCGCAAATCATCCATGCATTAGGCGTTTGCGGTAGAGGTCGGCCTGTGTTTGTCGAATGGCACAAGCATAAGGGGATGATACGGTTTTACCAAAAGTTCTTTCGACACCAGTATCCGGGAGCGATGATGGGCTTGGTTACGGTTGGAGTCTGGCTGCGGTTTGGCCTTGTAGCCATTTATTACTCGGCCAAACGTGCCGGTCGGGCGTTGGGGATTGGGCATGGCTGACGATACGGATTTTCTCGTCTCAACACCTCTCCCGGAGGGCAAAAACCTTGTCGGTGTTTTCGGTGCGACCAGTTTGGTAGGAACGTGTTTACTGCCGATGTTGACTGAGGCAGGATGGCGGGTGAGGGCGTTCTCCCGGAAAGTAGTTGATCCGCTTGATGATAAGGTGGCTTGGCAGCTTATCTCCTCTTCCTCTTTTCCTCTGGAGGAGAGTGTTTCGTATTGGATTTATCTCGCGCCTATTTGGGTGTTGCCGGATTATTTTGCGTTGCTTGAAACGCAGGGCGTGAAGCGCTTGGTTGTGGTGTCTTCTACCAGCCGCTTTACCAAGGATGATTCGACCGACCCGGAAGAGCAGGCCATAGCGCTTCGGATTGCCGATGCGGAAGCGCGTGTTCAGGAGTGGGCAAAAAACCGTGGTGTGGAATGGGTGATTCTGCGGCCTACGCTGATTTATGGCTTGGGCTTGGATAAAAATATCTCCGAGATTGCGCGCTTCATCCGCCGTTTTGGTTTCTTTCCGTTGTTTGGCAAAGCAAATGGCCTGCGTCAGCCTATTCACGTGGCGGATGTAGCTGGCGCCTGCCTGGCCGCTTTGCAGGCTCCTTGTGCGGCGAACCGGGCGTACAATATTTCCGGTGGTGAGATTCTGGCTTATCGCGACATGGTCTCCTGTGTTTTTTCCGCCCTGGGTCGTCGTCTGTGCTTGCCGATTGTACCGCTCTGGGCTTTTCGGCTGGCGGTGACTGTATTGCGGTGTTTGCCGCGTTACCGGAAGTGGTCTACTGCGATGGCTGAGCGTATGAACCGGGATATGGTGTTTGATCACGCTGAGGCGGCGCGAGATTTTGATTTTAAGCCTAGGGCATTCGTTTTGTCGGCAGAGGATGTGGCAACTGAACACTCGTCTTGATAGCGGCACGCTGAACGGTTGCATTGACTGTAGCAAAATCCAATCATCGGGTAACGCGGCTTTAACTTGTGACTCGTTATGTTACCTGCCGGATGATATTTCCTCTGCTATCGCTGGTCTCGGGACAAATAAAAATACCACTCTGACTTTTTGGGTTGATTTACTTAAATTTATTTATAATTTATTCGGTTAATGAATGTTTGGTTATATTTGGAATAATAGGAAGCGATAAAACTTGATGAAAATCCTTATCGTTAGCCAATATTTTCGGCCTGAGTCTTTTCGTATCAATGATCTTGCTTTGACTCTTAAAGAATCCGGGCATGAGGTATCTGTTTTAACAGGAAAACCGAATTATCCCGAAGGCAACATTTTTCAAGGCTATCATGCCTGGGGATGCAGTACTGAAGATTGGTCCGGTATCAAAATTTATCGCGTGCCGCTTATTGCCAGAGGCAATAGAAGTGCAATTAAACTGGCATTGAATTATCTGTCGTTTATTGTTTCAGGGCTGTTGTTCGCACCGTGGTTATTGCGTCAGGAAAGCTATGACGTGATTTTTGTTTATGCGCCATCCCCGATTTTTCAGGCGATTCCGGCATCATTTCTGGGCTGGCTGAAACGCTGCCCTGTGGCTTTATGGGTGCAGGATTTATGGCCGGAAAGCGCACAAGCGACAGGTTACATCCACAACCCTTGGCTATTGAAATTACTTGGGCATATGGTGCGCTTTGTTTATCGCCATACCGATTTATTGCTGGTTCAATCAAGAGCTTTCCAAACGCCTGTTGCTGAGTTAGCGGGTGGTAAACCGATTGTGTATTACCCCAATTCGGTTGAGTCTGCATTCTATAATCCTCCCGACATACCCTTGCCGAATATTGCCGGTTTGGCGGGTGGGTTTTCCGTACTTTTTGCGGGCAATGTCGGCGTCGGGCAGGCAGTCGAGGTTATTGTTGGGGCCGCAGAACTATTGCGCGATTATCCCGATATCAATTTTGTGGTGTTGGGAACCGGCAGCCGGTGGGATTGGATGCGCGAGCAAGTTGAAACACGCGGCCTGAGCAATCTTCATCTGGCGGGAAGACACCCGGTAGAAACTATGCCGGGTTTAATGAGGCAGGCGGCCGCATTGTTGGTGACATTGGCCGATCAGCCTATTTTTGCTGCGACGATCCCAAGCAAGGTGCAAGCTTATATGGCGGTCGGTAGGCCGATTTTGGCATGCCTGAATGGCGAAGGCGCGAGGATAGTTTGCGAAGCCGATGCCGGGCTGGCTATTCCGGCTGAAGATGCCGCCGCCCTCGCCGAAGGGATATTGCGTCTATACAGGATGTCCGCACAAGAACGGGAAAAAATCGGGCAGAATGGACGCGCCTATTTCCGTGAACATTTCGATCATGACCGGCTGGTGGATCAATTAGTCGGTCATCTGCATGAATTAACGTTGTCTTTTGGGAAAGTGTAATGAGGATTTTGGTGTTGGGGGCGAGCGGCATGTTGGGCAGCACGACCTTCCGTGTATTAAGTGAACGGCATGATTGGGACGTCTATGGGTCGGTGCGCTCGGGAAGCGCAAAGCAGTTTTTCCCTCCTCAGCTTGCTGAGCGGCTGGTAGCCAATGTCGATGTAACTAACTACGACGCACTGGTGGATATTTTTGCCAAGGTGCACCCTGATGTGGTGATCAATTGCATCGGCGCCACAAAACATAAAGCCGACGGCAATGACCCATTAATGGCTATATCGCTTAATGCCTTGTTGCCCCAGCGGTTGGCAAGGCTGTGTGCTGCAGTGAATGCGCGTCTGATACATGTTTCCACGGATTGCGTTTTCTCCGGCAAGCAAGGCAATTATACGGAGCAAGATCAGCCGGATTCCGATGATGTGTATGGCCGGTCCAAGGCTTTGGGCGAAGTTGATTATCCGAATGCGATTACATTGCGCACGTCGATTATCGGCCATGAGTTGCAAAGCAACTACGGTTTGCTAGACTGGTTTCTCACGCAGGAGGGCAGTTGCAAAGGATTCAAGCGCGCCATATTTTCCGGCCTGCCCACGATCGAACTGGCGCGCGTGATGCGCGACGTCGTGATTCCGCAACCTGATTTGTATGGCCTCTACCATGTTGTCGGTCCGGCTATCGCCAAATATGACCTGTTGAAATTGGTCGCACAGGTTTATGGAAAAGCGATCGAGATTATTCCGGAAAATGAGTTTATTGTTGATCGTTCGCTAAATGGCGACCGCTTTCATGCGGCAACCGGGTACAAGTCGCCTGAATGGCCGGAGTTGATTGAATTGATGCACGCTCATCAATAGTTAATCAGGGATCGAATATGTTTAATGATAAAGTCTTATTGATTACCGGCGGGACAGGCTCATTTGGTAACGCAGTTCTTAAACGCTTCCTGGCGACAGATGTGCGCGAGATTCGCATCTTCAGCCGCGATGAGAAGAAGCAGGAGGAAATGCGCATTGCGCTGAATAACGACAAGCTGAAGTTCTACATTGGCGACGTCCGCAACTACGACAGCGTTTTCCAGGCCATGAAAGGCGTGGATTATGTGTTTCATGCGGCGGCGCTGAAGCAGGTTCCGTCATGCGAGTTCTATCCGATGGAGGCGGTGCGCACCAACGTAATCGGCACCGAACATGTAATGGATGCAGCCACCGCCAATGGCGTCAAGCGGGTCATACTGCTGAGTACCGACAAAGCGGTGTATCCGATCAACGCGATGGGCATTTCTAAAGCTATGGCTGAGAAGCTGCTGGTTGCGAAGGCACGGATGCAGCGCGAAGGCGAAACTGTTTTCTGTGCGACACGTTACGGCAATGTGATGGCTTCCCGTGGATCGGTCATCCCGTTGTTTATCTCACAACTGAAAGAAGGTAAGCCGCTGACGGTGACTGATCCGAATATGACGCGCTTTCTAATGTCGCTGGAGGATTCGGTGAATTTGGTGCTTTATGCTTATGAGCATGGTCAGCAGGGCGATATCTTTGTACAAAAGTCGCCGGCATCGACTGTTGCGGATTTGGCGCAAGCCCTGATAGAAATATTCGACGGAAAGGAAGCGCCCCGAATTATTGGTACGCGGCACGGCGAGAAACTTTTTGAATCGCTTATTTCGCGGGAAGAGATGGCGCGTGCTGAAGACAAAGGCAGCTATTACCGCATTCCTGCGGACAATCGCGACCTGAACTATGCGAAATATTTCAGTGACGGCGAGGAAAGAATTTCCGGCCTGGACGATTACACCTCTCACAATACCGAACGTTTGAATGTCGAGCAAGTGAAGTCTTTGTTGCGGAGTTTGGATTTTATTCAGGAGATAGATCGTGCTTAAGGTTATGACCATTGTCGGGACGCGCCCCGAACTTATCAAAATGAGCCGGGTAATAGTGGCGCTCGACCGGAACATGCAGCATATCCTGGTGCATACCGGACAGAATTACGATTATGAATTGAACCAGATTTTTTTTGAAGATCTGGAAATCCGCAAGCCCGATTACTTTTTGGAAGCCGTTGGGGAGAATGTCGCCCAAACTATTGCCCAAGTCATTCAAAAATCTGACGAAGTGATGGAGCGAGAGCAGCCGGATGCGGTGTTGCTGTATGGCGATACCAATTCCTGTCTGGCAGTCATCGCTGCAAAACGTCGCAAAATTCCTGTATTCCATATGGAAGCGGGCAACAGGTGCTTCGATCAACGCGTTCCGGAAGAATTAAACCGCAAGGTATTGGATCATTTGTCTGATATTAACCTGGTATTAACCGAGCATGCACGGCGTTATTTGATTGCGGAAGGCATCAGGCCTGAAACCATTATCAAGACCGGTTCGCATATGCGCGAGGTGGTGGATTATTATTTGCCGAAAATTTCGCTATCCGATGTTGTTTCCCGCCTGTCTTTGCAAGCCGGGAAATTTTTCCTGGTCAGTGTTCATCGGGAGGAGAATGTCGATTCGCCCGAGGCTTTGAAGGATTTGTTGGACACGCTGAATGCGCTTGCTGCGAAATATAACTTTCCGATCCTGGTTTCCACCCACCCGAGAACGCGCAAGCGTCTGGAAGAGCTTGATATGTCGACTATGGATCAGCGCATTATTTTTGCCAAGCCGTTCGGCTTTTTTGATTACATCAAATTACAGATGGAGGCATTTTGCATTCTTTCCGATAGCGGAACCATTACCGAAGAAACGTCTTTGTTGAATTTATGCGCGATTACTCTTCGTAATGCCCATGAGCGTCCTGAAGGGATGGATGCCGGTACTTTGATTATGAGCGGCTTGAAAAAAAACCGGGTGATCGAAGCTGTCGAGATTGTAACTTCTCAATATCAAAAAACAGCAAGCGCGGTTTTACCGATTGCGGATTATGAAAATCCTCATGTTTCGACACAGATCGTAAGGGTTGTGGCAAGTTACGTGGATTATATCAATAGGGTAGTATGGTCAAAGCCTTATGCAAATTAATATCAGTCGATATTCCCATTCTGTACTCATCACAGGCGCCAATGGTTTTGTAGGTAAACCACTTTGTGCCGAGTTGCTCAGGCAAGGGCAATCAGTTCGTGCCGCAATGCGTTTGGCGCGCGTTGAGAGTTTACCGCTCGAAAATATTGAGACTGTGCCAATCGGCGTTTTAGACGGTGAAACGGACTGGACGCAGGCATTGCAGGGTATCAATGTGGTCGTTCATCTCGCCGCACGCGTGCATGTCATGAAAGATAAAACGGCCGATTCGCTGGACGAGCTGCGCAGGGTCAATGTTGACGGTGCCTGGAATCTTGCTTTGCAGGCCGCTGAAGCAGGTGTACAGCGATTCATTTTTATCAGTTCGATCAAGGTGAACGGCGAAGGTACCTTATTGGGGCGGCCTTATACGGCCGAAGATCAGCCTGCACCGGTTGATCCTTATGGTATTTCGAAGTTTGAAGCGGAAGATGCGTTACGGCAGTTGGCTTATGATACCGGCATGGAAGTGGTGATTATTCGTCCGCCTCTGGTTTACGGGCCAGGCGTGAAAGCCAATTTCCACAGTATCATGTATTGGCTGGAGAAGGGGGTTCCGTTACCTTTGGGCGCGATTCATAATAAGCGCAGTTTTGTTGCATTGGATAATCTGGTTGATTTGATCGTAACCTGCATTGATCATCCGGCAGCTGCGAACCAGATATTTTTGGCCAGTGACGGCAAGGATATGTCTACTACCGAATTGCTGCTACGTTTGGGCGAAGCATTGAATAAGCCTGTCAAACTACTCCCCGTTCCTATCTGGGTATTAAAAACAGGCGCGATGTTGTTGGGTAAGCAAGATATGGCTCGGCGTTTATGTAATTCGCTTCAAGTTGATATTAGTAAAACATGCGATTTGCTGGGCTGGCAGCCTCCTGTGAGTGTGGATGATGCTTTAAAGAAAACCGCAGCGGATTTTCTTCAAAAATCATAGACTGTTTAATTCCGGTACTATTCAAGTTAATTCGGTTTGTTCATTCTGATGATTTCCTGCCGGAAAAGGTGGTTGGCATCCATCTCCAATAAACGTCTACATTATCGGGGGATTTTCGCTTCGGTAACTGTTCATGCGTCGTTAATTATTAACAGAGGTATAAATGATTTTTTGGTGGTTTCTTTTGCTAATGGGTGCCGTGTCTTGGGCGCTCACCGGCTTTTTGTATCGGTATGCCTTGGCGAAGAACTTAATCGATATTCCTAACGAACGCAGCTCGCACTCGGTGCCAACACCTCGCGGCGGCGGCGTTGCTATTGTGGTGGCATTTTTAGTTATTATTCCCATTTTAAACCTGTTTGATTTGCTTTCTTCTGCTGCATGCTGGGCTTTATGGGGCGCTGGAAGCGCTGTTGCGGTAACCGGTTTTTTGGATGATCACGGGCATATTGCCGCGCGCTGGCGTTTATTGGTGCATTTTGGGGCGGCAGCTTGGGGGCTTTATTGGCTTGGTGGTTTCCCCCCCCTCTCAGTTTTTGGACACATGCTGGATTTGGGATGGTTTGGTTATGTGTGCGCGACGGTTTATATAGTTTGGCTACTTAATTTGTACAATTTCATGGACGGCATTGACGGCATTGCCGGCATTGAGGCGATTACGGCCTGTTGCGGCGGCGCTTTGCTGGTTTGGCTTGTTGCCCCGGATTCAACCGCTTGGATGCTGCCGGTTTTTTTGGCTACAGCGGTTCTGGGATTTCTTTTTTGGAACTTTCCGCCGGCCCGTATTTTTATGGGCGATGCGGGCAGCGGTTTCCTGGGGATTATGTTGGCGCTGCTTTCACTGCAAGCGGCGTGGATTGAATCCCGGTTATTATGGGTCTGGCTGATTTTGCTGGGCGTGTTTATTGTTGATGCAACCGTTACCTTGTCCCGCCGCGTATTGCGGGGAGAGAAGTTTTATGAGGCGCATCGTAGCCATGCTTATCAATACGCATCTCGCATTTTGGGCGCTCATCGGCCTGTTACATGGGCAGTCTGCGCCATTAATGTTTTCTGGTTGACGCCTGTTGCAAGCCTGGTTGCGCTGGATAAGCTGGACGGTATTATCGGGCTGATGGTGGCGTATTTGCCGTTATTGTTGTTGGCATATCGTTATAAGGCAGGTGATTCGCAGGCTCAAGCCAAGCAGGACGCGTCATGAGATCAAATGCGCGGACTTGGTTTATTCTTCTGTCACGGCAAAAGAAAGCTTTTATCCTGATTAGTGCGGATATAGTTTTTGCCGTATTTGCCCTTTGGGCTGCTCTTTCTTTGCGTTGGGGATGGCTATATATCCCTAAAGGGGATGAGTGGTATCTATTTGCAGCGGCACCAATCATTGCAGTACCCATTTTTATTAAGCTGGGTTTATATCGTGCAATTATTCGTTATATAGAAGTCAGGGCGTTGTGGACCATTATTCAGGCGACTACGCTTTATGCGCTGGTTTTTGCTTTTGTCTTGTATGAGTCAGGCATCAAGGGCGTTCCCCGGACCGTGTTACCGCTAAACTGGCTTAATATCATGCTGCTGGTCGGCAGCAGCCGGTTTTTTGCGCGATGGTGGCTGGGCGAGGTTTATTTAAACTTGGGCGGAGGACGGGGGGCAAAAAGTCACAGCAAAAAAAATGTGGTGATTTATGGCGCGGGCAATGCCGGTGTACAGTTGGCGTCCGCATTAAGCTATGGGCGCGAATTCAGGCCTATCGCTTTCATTGATGATGACGTGTTGTTGCAAAAACAAAAGGTCAATGGTCTTCGGATTTATCCGCTCAGTTCCTTGAGGTACTTGATAGAAAGGCACCAGGTCTCGGATATTCTGCTGGCCATGCCGTCGGCTAACCGGGCGCGTAAAAGCGAGATTATCCGTTTGTTAGAGCCTTTTGCCGTTCACGTAATGTCTATGCCCGGCTTGTCTGACATTGCTCAAGGCAAAGTCACCGTTGATGCGCTACAGGAGGTCGATATTGCCGATCTTTTGGGGCGCGATGCCGTGGCGCCGGACCAGTCGCTTCTGCATGCCAATATTGCCGGGAAAGTGGTGATGGTAACCGGGGCCGGCGGTTCTATCGGTTCCGAGCTTTGCCGACAGATAATCCGCTTGCAGCCGAGTACGTTGATTCTTTTTGAAATAAGCGAATTTGCGCTTTATGCGATAGAAAAAGAGCTGCATCATTTATTAGCCAAACGCCTTGCCATTCCAGGCGAGATAAACAATGACGGGGAAATAAAGCTTATTGCTGTCTTAGGTTCGGTCACGAACGCTAAGCGTTGCGAAAAAGTATGCAATACTTTTAAGGTACAAACAATCTATCATGCGGCAGCTTATAAGCATGTGCCGATGGTCGAAAGAAATCCGGGCGAAGCGATCTGGAACAATATCTTCGGCACTTTATATACGGCACAGGCAGCGATAAAAGCGGAAGTTGAAACCTTTGTGCTGATTTCAACGGATAAGGCGGTCAGGCCGACTAACACCATGGGCGCGACCAAGCGCTTTGCCGAATTGATTTTACAGGCGCTCAGTTTGGATGCGGATAATAATGCCAAAACGCGTTTTACCATGGTGCGATTTGGTAATGTATTAGGATCTTCCGGGTCCGTCGTGCCATTGTTTAAAGAGCAGATCGCAAGAGGCGGGCCGGTAACGGTCACTGATGAAAGAATAATCCGCTATTTTATGACCATACCGGAAGCGTCGCAGCTGGTTATTCAGGCCGGTGCCATGGGCCATGGCGGCGATGTGTTTGTACTGGATATGGGCGAGCCTATTCGTATTGTCGATTTAGCCAAGAGAATGATCCATTTGAGTGGCCTTGAAATCAAGGATGCGGATCATCCTGACGGTGATATCGAGATTAGCTATACCGGCTTAAGGCCTGGAGAAAAGCTTTATGAAGAGCTATTGATTGGCGATAATGTTTCAAAAACCGATCACGCAAGAATTATGCGCGCACAAGAGCATGTCATTTCGTGGAGCGAGCTGGAGAAAATGCTGGCGACATTGGAACAGGCAACAGAAAACGATGATTTTGAGCGGGTCAGGGACATTCTGGCCGATGCGGTTACCGGTTTTGTTCCGCAGTGCGAAATTGAAGACGTGTTGTGGAAAGAAGATAAACGGCTTGTGAATGGATGAAGCGATTGATGTCGTCATTATGAAAGCATATTTGTTGGATACAATATAACGTATAATGTATTTATTATTTTAATTATAAGAAACAATTGGTTTCGTTAAATTAAGCCATGTTTTGCAATCCAAACTATTGAGTATAGAAAGTAGTGACCGTCAGTCATCCTTTTCCGGATTTAAAGAGAGAAGCAAATGGATAAATTAACCAGCATGAACGTTTTCGTTCGCGTGGCAAAGGCCGGAAGCTTTGCTGGTGGTGCGCGTGACCTGGATATTTCCAGAGCCATGGCAACCAAACATATCATGCATCTTGAGGGTGTGCTGGGTACACGATTATTCAACCGGACTACGCGCAGCTTGAGCCTGACCGACGTAGGCGCATCCTATCTGGAACGATGCCAGCAAGTGTTGCTTGAGGTTGAGGAAATGGAAGCCGCGGTAACGCATTTGCAGACTGAGCCCAGAGGGGTTTTACGCATCAGTGCGCCGCCGGTCATCGGTGCGACGCATATCGCCAGCGCCGTGTCTGAGTTTTTGAAAATACATCCAGATCTGACTGTCGAGATGATTTTGCAGAGCAGCCCCGGCGATTTGATCGATGAAGGGATTGATCTGGCTATTTCTTTAGGCGCACTGGATGATACAAGTATGTTCGCCCGGAAATTAGCCAGTTCGTCGCTGGTTGTGTGCGGGTCGCCCGAATATTTTGCGCAACATGGCATTCCCCAGATTCCGGAAGACTTGGAAGATCACAGCTGCCTGGTTAATTGGGCTATTGCGCCGAGGAATAAATGGCTGTTCAAAGGCGAAGCCGGTTATACCGGGATAACCGTTTCAGGGCGGATGCAGGCCAATGTTGCGGATCCGATACGAATCGCCGCACTGAACGGTTTGGGATTGGTGATGCTGCCCACTTATATTGTCGGCAGGGATATTGAAAAGGGTCGGCTGAAAGTGGTCCTGGAAGATTACACTTCGCCGCCTTTGGACGTTCATGCGGTCTATCCGCATCGAAAATATTTATCAGCCAAAGTCAGGGGGTTTATGGATTTTTTACAAGAATGGCTGGAGCATCGGGTTAGTCGGCCTGGAACGGAATAATAGCTGGACATTTCGGCGGCGGTTGCCTGATTTTTGACCGTAGCGATGGGTTATATAACGAGTTATACATAGCCGACAAAGCTTTCGCTTTTACTCAAGCACTTACCTATCCCCCTTGTAAGCAAGGGCTGAACATCAATGGTTTCCAAGAAAAACCATTGATAGTCGGATTGCTGATGGCATTGTCACGAGTTGGTTTCTTGACCGTGGCTTAGGGGATGAGATAATAGGCAACCATAAAACGGATAGATTGCTGATTTATTCGGCTTTTACGCAGATTAATAGCCCTGACGCATGGAGGCGGAGGTAGAGCAACGCAGGAAGTGCTTGTCGAAAGCGTCAAAAACGCAGATAGAGATTTAAACAATGATAGAAAATTTAGGTCCGCAACAGTCATGGGATTTATTACAAAATAATTCCGATGCGGTATTGGTGGATGTAAGAACAAAAGTTGAACATTCCTTCGTAGGACACCCTCCTGGTGCGATATCAATTCCCTGGAAGGAGGCTCCTGATTGGCAGGTTAATCCGCAGTTTGTTGCCGAAGTTAAAAAAATCGTAAATGATCGCAATGCGCCGGTTTTATTACTTTGCCGCAGCGGCCAACGTTCGCTGGATGCTGCAAAAGCGCTTGAAGAAGCCGGTTATCAGTTGTTGATTAATATTGTTGACGGTTTTGAAGGTGCCTTGGATGAGCATAAGCATCGGGGCAATCTTGGCGGCTGGCGTTTTCAGGGCTTGCCTTGGGAGCAGAGTTAATCTTATATCCAAATTGGACCAAGCAGGGTGCGTCCAACAAAATCTAAACAGCAGTCATGACGGCATGTCGTCCTTTCTTTCCCCGCAATTAACCTATTAGGGTGCATTTCGCACTCATCATGCTTAAAAGAATGCGTACAACGCATTCTACATTTATTTATTAAACCTTAGAGACCATAAAAGTGATCGAAAAATTAAGAAACATTGCAATTATTGCCCACGTTGACCATGGTAAAACGACCCTGGTTGATAAGTTATTGCAACAGTCTGGCACGTTTGCCGCTCATACTAAAGTGACTGAGCGCATTATGGACTCCAACGATATTGAAAAAGAGCGTGGCATCACCATTCTGGCCAAAAATACGGCGCTGGATTGGAACGGCTACCATATCAATATCGTTGACACCCCAGGCCATGCCGACTTTGGTGGCGAAGTGGAGCGGGTATTGTCGATGGTGGATTCGGTATTGCTGCTGGTCGATGCGGTGGACGGCCCAATGCCGCAAACCCGATTTGTGACCCAAAAAGCGTTTGCTTTGGGCTTAAAGCCGATTGTGGTTATCAATAAAATCGACCGCCCAGGTGCGCGTCCGGACTGGGTTGTCGATCAAACTTTCGATTTATTCGACCGTTTGGGCGCAACTGATGAACAACTGGATTTTCCTATTGTATTTGCGTCGGCAATCAATGGTTATGCCGGTTTAGAGCACACTGTCACCGGCGGCGATATGACCCCGCTGTTTGAGACGATTGTTTCCAAAGTAAGTCCTCCACCCGTTGATATGGACGGTCCTTTCCAGATGCAGGTTTCCAGCCTGGATTACAACACTTACACCGGCGTTATCGGTATCGGTCGGATTCAGCGCGGCACTATAAAGCCCAATATGCCGTTGGTTATCGTTAACCGGGAAGGTGTCGAGCGTAAAGGTCGTATGCTGCAAGTCTACGGCTTTCATGGTTTGGATCGCGTTGAAGTTCAAGAGGCTCGCGCCGGCGATATTATTGCTTTTGCCGGTATTGAAAAGCTGGAAATATCGGACACGATTTGCCATCCCGATGCCGTAGAAGCCATGACGCCGCTGTCAGTCGATGAGCCGACGGTTACCATGACTTTTCAGGTCAATAACTCGCCGTTTGCAGGACGCGAAGGCAAATTTGTCACGACACGCCAAATTCGCGACCGGTTAGACAAAGAATTGCAACATAACGTCGCGCTAAAAGTTGAAGACACCGGAGACCCGGATAAATTCAAAGTATCAGGTCGTGGTGAGTTGCATTTGTCGGTTTTGATTGAAAACATGCGCCGCGAAGGTTTTGAAATGGGTGTATCGCGTCCTGAAGTTATTCTTAAAGAGATTGATGGCAAAAAGTGCGAACCGTTTGAAATGGTCACCATTGAAGTGGAAGAAATCCACCAAGGTACGATCATGGAAAAATTGGGCGAGCGTAAAGGCGACCTGACCAATATGGTTCCTGACGGCAAGGGACGTATTCGTCTGGAATATATGATGCCGTCACGTGGTTTGATCGGTTTCCAAACCGAGTTTATGACGGCCACTTCCGGTTCCGGTTTGCTTTACCATGTATTTGACCATTACGGCCCGATGAAAGCCGGTGAAGTGGGCAATCGTTCACGCGGCGTGATGATTTCAATGGTTGCGGGCAAAGCCGTTACCTATTCGCTGCATCCGCTACAAGAGCGTGGCGAGTTATTGTTGGTCAATGGCGATGAAGTCTATGAAGGCATGTTAGTCGGCCTGCATTCCCGCACCAATGATTTGACAGTTAATCCGACCAAGCCTAAACCGCTGACTAACGTCCGCGCATCGGGTACGGATGAAAGCTTGGTGCTGGCAAGAATTCAAAAAATGACGCTAGAGCAAGCGTTGGAATTTATTGCTGAGGATGAGTTGGTTGAAGTCACGCCAAAATCAATACGTTTACGCAAGAAGCTGTTAACTGAAAATGAACGTAAGAGAGCGTCTAAAGGATAAGACAAAGAGGTAGTGTTATTGGCTTGCCTAATCGGGCAAGCCAATAATTATCTTGTTTAAAAAATATCAGTAAACAAGGGTGTCCGATCGGCTCACCCTTTATGTCTGCCTTTGATTGTAAAGGTAGTGTTGAATACCAAATCAGCCTGAATTCCCTTTAGGCAAATCCAATTCATAAACCTAAGAATTCAGTTGGTCTTCATCCTGCTGCAAACGTTCCTCAAGGCTTTCGGTTTTGTCCTTTTCAGCTCCTGCATCCATTTATAGATTAATAGTGTTTAGCATCCAAAATCCATCAAATCAGGTTGGTTTCCGGCGAACTTTTTATCCTTACACGCATAACGAGCCTATTTACATAGGTATATAATCGAGTCGAACTATACGCAGGAGGTTTTACAGATGAATCGATACGGTCAGGTTAAAGATAAAAAAGTTGGCGGAGGCGTGATCTCAGCGGGGGTTATTTTGATTGCTTTGGCGGGAGGTGCATGGTTTTATTTTAAGTATCTGCAAAGCAACGCGGTAACAGAACCTGAAACACGAATCTTGGTGCTTCCTTCCGGGGCCAAAGAGACGGGAGCAGTCGATCCTCTATCGATCAGTAAAGCGCTAGACGGAGCGCCTGCGACAGAAGCTACTCCTGTAACAGGGGCCGGCTCTACTGTAGAGCCACATCAGGATACTTCGGTTATTTTGCCCGATCTTGATCATAGCGATACGCTATTGCGGGAGGAAATGAGCGGTATTTCTCCAATGCTTGCAGGCTGGCTGAATACTGACCAGCTGATCAGGAAATATGTTGTTATTGCCAACGATTTTTCGCAAGGGTTGCGACTTGAAAAACATTTGCGCTTTCTTGAGCTGGACCAGCCGTTTGCAGTCGATCAGGATAATGGGGGCTTGTTTATCTCCCCTAAAAGTTATCAGCGTTACGACCGGCTGACCGCGGCAATTAATAAGCTGGATGTACAGGCAACGCTGGCAGTGTATAAAAAATTCAGGCCGTTATTGATGCAGGTTTTTAGCGAGTTCAGTTATCCGAATGAGTATGGTCTGGACGATATTTTTACAAAAGCGGCGGCGGTAATTCTTGCGGCACCTGTTAAAGACGGACAAATTGCATTGGAACGGCATTCGATACAGTATAAATTTGCCGATCCACAGCTTGAGGCATTAAATCCGATACATAAACAGATGCTGCGAATGGGACCTGATAATACCCGTATTATCCAAAATAAATTACGCTTGTTTGCTGAGGGTTTGGTTAATTTAAAAGAATAGGGTTGAACGGTTACGCCGTATGGTCGACCGTCCCGATACGAGCCAGGGATACATTCATGCGAAGAGCATTTAGGTCTGGAACCATCTTTAATGGAGTTTGCACTCTTGAGTGGAGGGTATTATCTCCAGGCGCTATCTTGTACCAAACACTACAATCGTTTTGCCGCGTGCAGTAATCAGTTTTTTATTTTCCAGTTCTTTTAAAACGCGCCCGGCCATTTCTCTTGAGCAGCTGACCATGCGGCCGATTTCCTGTCTGGATATATGCAGTTGCATACCGTCAGGGTGCGTTATTGCTTCGGGACTTTTACACAGGTCCAGTAAGGTGCGGGCAATGCGTCCTTCTACATCCATAAACGCCAGATCACGTAAATTACGGCTGGTATTTAATAATCGTGACGACAATTGTTCGCCAATCATGAATAGTATGTCATGTCCATGTTCCATAAGTTCTTTTTTCAAGACTTGACGGAATCGGTCATAGCTTATTTCAGCCAATTGACACTCGCCACGTGTTTTAACGCTGACTTTTCGTATTTCAGCCGATTTAAAAATGCCGATTTCACCGATGAATTCATTTTTATTTAAGTAAGCGAGAATCAGTTCATGCCCGCCGTCGGCGTCTTCCACGCAAACACTGACCGATCCTTTTATGATAAAATATAATCGGTCTCCTGTATCGCCAGGCCGAATAATAGTAGTCTTGGCGGGATATTTTTTGGTATGGCAAAAATGTAAAAAATGCTCCAGTGCTTCTTTATTATAGTTTTCTTGGATTTTAAGTGTCATAGCAACAATTTATTTGTTATCAGTGCTGTAGGTGATTTAACTTACAATGCAGGATTTTAACAAAAAAATCAACATTGTTGCTCTGGCAATAAGTGTTTTTATGCTACCCTATGCGTCATTTTTAACCGGGAAAAAAAATGCAAGTAACAGTTAAATGGGTCGATGGCGTGATGTTCGTCGGCGAAACCGGCAGTGGACATGCTGTAGTTATGGATGGTCCTCCAGACCACGGTGGTCGTAATATAGGCATGCGTCCGATGGAAATGCTTTTACTTGGCGTAGGCGGTTGTTCATCTTTTGATGTGGTGCATATTTTACAAAAAGGCAGAAACGATATTGTTAAATGTGTGGCTGAGGTCACCGCCGAACGGGTCGATGCAGTCCCGAGCGTATTTAGCAAGATTCATCTGCATTTTATCGTCACCGGCCATGATCTAAAGACCTCGGCTGTTGAAAGAGCGGTAAAACTATCCGCAGAGAAATATTGCTCTGCATCCATAATGCTAAGCAAAGCGGTGGAAATCACCCATGATTTTGAAGTTATCGAGGTTTAACTATTTTGAATAAATTGCAATTACACGGCTTTAACAATTTAACAAAGTCGCTCAGTTTCAATATCTATGACATCTGTTATGCGCCGGCTGAACAGCAACAGGCTTATATCGAGTATATCGATGAAGCCTATAATGCCGATAAACTGACTCAAATTCTTAAAGATGTTGCGGAAATCATCGGTGCGCAAGTGCTTAATATCGCCCGTCAGGACTATGAGCCGCAAGGAGCCAGCGTTACCATGCTGATCTCCGAGGGCGATGCGCCGCCGCCGCCGAGCATGAACAGTCAATCGCCCGGCCCCTTGCCTGAAACGGTGCTGGCGCATCTGGATAAGAGTCATATTACTGTGCATACTTATCCTGAAAGCCATCCCGATAACGGCATCAGCACCTTTCGCGCGGATATTGACGTTTCAACTTGCGGCCGGATTTCGCCGTTGAAAGCGCTTAATTACCTGATTCACAGCTTTGAGTCCGATGTGGTGACCATGGATTATAAAGTGCGCGGTTTTACCCGCGATATTTCAGGCAAAAAGCATTATATCGACCATAAAATCACTTCTATTCAAGACTATATTGCGTTGGATACGCAAGAAAGTTATCAGATGATTGATGTGAATGTGTACCAGGAAAATATTTTCCATACCAAAATGATGCTCAAGGAAACCGAGCTGGAAAACTATTTATTCGAAAAGGAATGCGACTTGTCCGCCGATCAAAAAGCGGCAATAGAAAGTAAGCTGCATAAGGAAGTGACTGAAATTTTTTACGGTCACAATTACCGTCAACGTTATGAAGAAGTTAAGGCTTAATTCTTGATTGAGCGAGGACGGTCCGGGTGGGCCGTCCTCTATATACTTCCTGAGCTATTCGATGCCTCGCAGCTCAGGCTAGATCCGGTTTTAGCCGGTTACTTTAATTGCCTCGCAATTAAAGTAACCGGATGAAGCACTTCCAGCGTAATTCCCCGTTCCCTTAGTCCCGCCGATATATGCAGGGCGCAGCCTATATTGGAGCTGACCAGGTACTCAGGCTGGTCTTTTAACGCAACATCCAACAAGTCGCTTAACAACGCTTGCGCCATTTGCGGATGATCCAGCATATAACTGCCCGCCGAACCACAGCATTGTATCGACGCAGGCAGCGATGTCATTTTAAGCTCGGGAATTTGCTGCAACAGCTTTACCGCCCCTTGCTCCTCGCGCATGACGTTTTTTAACGAACACGGCGTATGCAGGCATACCGATGCGGCCAATGGCTGTAGTTGCTCGCTGAGATCGCAGCCCGACTTGATTAAAAATCGGCTAATATCAACCACCTTGCCGGCAAACTCAGCCTGCTGGTATTCCTGCATCTGACTGCCGCAACCGCTGGCGATGGTCACTATCGCATCCAGGTTTTTATCCGCAAAAGCGCTGCAATTGGTTGCGGCCAACCGTCCGGAGGTTTCAATATCGCCGTCATGCAAATCCAGCGCGCCGCAACAGGTCTGCCGTTCGGGTATGGACACATTGAATCCCGCCGCCGTTAACACCTTGATTGCCGCATTGACGGTCTCATGATCCAGCAAAGAACCCATGCAGCCGATAAACAAGCCTACAGAGCCTCTCGCTTCGGCAGTCGCCGGGTAATGCGGCGCCAACGGCGTTGAGTCATGATAATCGGGCAATAGGCGATCGATTTTATCGAGTCTTAATAATTCGGGTAATCTGAGGAATCGCGCCGTTTTTTGCAAGGCAGTGGTTTGATAGAACTTTAAACCCGATTGCGCCAAGCGACCGGCGGTTTTATTGTGGGACACTTTTTTCAGTAGCGACACCGACAGCGTAGTATCGCGTTCGCCTTTGATCTGTTCGCGGAAATCATTAATCAAGCGACCGTAAGGCACCACCGCGGGACAAACCCGCTCGCAGGAGCGGCATAACAGGCAGTTGTCGATATGCTCAACCAACTTTTTCGATGTGTCCAGATGCTTGCCCGCCCAAGCTTGAATTAACGCAATGCGGCCGCGGGGCGATTCGTTTTCGTTTTGGGTTTTAGTGTAGGTGGGGCAGTGCGGCAGGCATAAACCGCATTTGACGCAGAGGTCCGCGTCGGCTAATAAGTTATTCATGATTTTGGGCGGCGATTGCGGCAATTATTTCGACGTACTCAGCGGTTTTCGGGCGATATAAAAACAGCCCCAGCGCCGATAGTCCGGTGAAGATGTACAAGGTGTTGAAACCATCGCCGAATATAAACATGACCAGACCGAAAATGCCGACAACTTCAACCAGCGACATGGAAACGATAACGGTCGCTAAATAGCGGCTTTTTGCTGCGGCAACGGCTTCATGCGTTGCGGGGGCACAAGGCATGGTCTGATTCAATCGAAGCTGAATGTGCCGGATCAGGTTGGTCAGCGGAAAAGTCACGATAGCAATAACATAAAGTATCGTTCTGACCAGCACCCGTTGGGCTTCCGGCAACGGCTGTTGCAACTGCTCGCCCATGACATGGCAAATAATGACATAAGCCGCCAGCATCGCAAGCATCATGCCTACAATGACCCAGGGCAGGATAAGATCGGACTTTAATGGTTCGCGTTCAACCGGGTTGCCCATGTTGTTTCCTGTTAAGTGGATAGAGGAGTCTATGATACCAAACCCCGTTGGGATGGAGTTTGAATTTGTTAGTGCCGGGATTATATGTCGTCCACGAAAAGCACGAAAATATTCAGGGAGATAGCAGGCTATATGTCCGCTCAAAAGGTGATGGCTTGTCTATAACGTTCGTGTCTTTCGTGCTTTTCGTGGACCGATCGACGTTTTTTAGGTTGAGCCTTGAGCCTCTTTTAACATAAAACCTTTTGACAAAATGAGACAACCGGTCGTATTATTCAGCCATGCTTATAACTACAAAAAAACAAATCAACCGCGAAAACCTGCTAAATCAGGGCGTAACCTTGCTGATGGAGCAGGGCTACCACGGCACCGGCTTGAAAGAAATTCTGGATGCGGTGCAGATTCCCAAAGGCTCTTTTTATAATTACTTCGGCAGCAAAGAAAATTTCGGCGCGGAAGTCATTCAGCACTATATAGAGCCGTTTATTAAACAATTGACCGGGCACTTGCAACAGTCCGAAGGCGACGCGCTCGGCGCGCTACAGCGCTATTTTGACGAGGGGATTGCCGAGCTTGAGAAAGCGGACTTCAAAGGCGGCTGTCTGTTGGGCAACTTAATGGGCGAAATCGGCGATACCAGCGATATTTGTCAAAAGTCCCTGCAATCTGCGGTCAATCGTTACCGGGATTTATTGCAATCGGGCCTTGCCCAGGCGCAGCAACAAGGCACGGTAAGAACCGATAAATCGGCTGAAGACATGGCCGATCTGCTGGTCAATGCCTGGCAGGGAGCCTTGTTAAGAATGAAAATCGAAAAATCGTCCGCACCGCTTAAGCAGTGTTGCCAGGATTTATTAGGGGATTTTTTTAAAGCGTAATCTCGATTGCGCTTTAAAAAGCCGACCGATTATTTTTACCATCAACCAGGAGACCAACATGCCAAAATATATTATCGAACGCGAAATCCCCGGCGCGGGTTCATTAGCTTATCGCGAGTTGCAAGGCATTTCGCAGAAATCCTGCGGCATCCTTAACGAAATGGGCCCCAAAATCCAGTGGGTGGAAAGCTACGTGACCGACGATAAAGTCTACTGCGTCTACATCGCGCCGGATGAAGAAACCATAAGAACACATGCAGAACAAGGCGGATTTCCGGCCAACCGCATTTCTCTGGTCAGAACCATGATCGATCCCACTACCGCAGAATGATCCAACTGCTACCGTAGCACCTATGGGCATAGAGACAGGCCGGTCATCTAAATAGGTCTCGGCCTCGTCAACCCACACATAAGAAGAGACACTACGATGAAAACAAGACAACTAATAAAAGCCGCCTGTTCCGTGCTTGCCTGCTCCGCACTGCTGAGCCCTGCACCGGGATACGCGGAAATATTGGCGATGGTGAATTATGAAAGCAAACCGGGCCAAACCCCGAGACGCGAAGGCATCGCGATTATCGACGTCGATCCGGCATCGAAAAGCTTTGCCAAAATCCTCAACGACATCCCGCTGCCGGACGACTTGGTCGCCCATCATATCTTCTACAACAAAGACCTCAGCAAGGCTTACATCACCTCATTAGGCAACGGCGCGCTGCATGTGATGGACATGACTCATGTTCCTTATCGCCCCAAAAAAGTCGATATGCCGGACTGCAAGGTCGCTGAAGACGTGGTCTTCTCCAAAGACAACAAGACTTGGTACATGACCTGCATGGGTTCAAGCAACGTGATCGTCGGCGATGCCCAAACCGACAAGCAGATCAAAGTGATTGCCGCCGATACGGAAAGCGCTTTTATCCGTTATCCGCACGGCATCAGTATCAATGACGATATTGACCGCATCATAGTCACCAGCACCGTGCGTCCGTCCGATTTGGGCGATGCAGGCGAAACCGTGACGGTTATCGAAGCGTCCAGCGGAAAAGTATTATCCAGCCATAAACTGTCAGATAAACCTTCCCCGTCCGGCGTGTCGCCCGTTGAGGCGGTTTTCCTGCCCGGATCGAATCCGCCGACGGCTTATATCAACACTATGTTCGGCGGCGAGTTGTGGACGGGCACATGGAATGCAGGCAGCAAGAACTTCGATTTCCAGCAGGTGTTCGACTTTAACAGCGTTAAGCAGGGCGTGCCGTTGGAAATCTATTTCAATGACGAAAACGACCGTATGTACATTACAACGGCCAATCCCGGTGCTCTCAATATTTTCGACATCAGCCAATCCACGCAGAAACCGACCTTGATAAAAGCTATCCCGACGGCGGGCGGCGCTCACCATGTGGTACTTACACCCGATGAACAGTATGCCGTCGTGCAGAACAGCTTTTTAAATCTACCGGATATGAGCGACGGTTCAATTACCGTAATTGACCTGAACAAGCTGGAAGTAAAGGCCTCGATTGACACATTCAAGAAACAGGGGCTTAACCCTAACTGTATTATCATGATGCCGAAATGGCATCATGATACCGCGCATTAAAAATACAGTGTGGGGTACGTCATCCGTACCCCACATGATTTTTGATAAGGAGTAAAAACACATGATTAGTTATGAGAAGGACTTTTATAGCTGGACGCATGAGCAAGCCGAGCTTTTAAGAACAGGGCAATTTAACAGCCTTGACATAGCCAATCTAATAGAGGAAATCGAAACGATGGGACGAAGCGAAAAACGGGAACTCGAAAGCCGGTTAACGGTGTTGTTACTGCATTTTTTAAAATGGAAATATCAGGAAGTAATACGCGGGAGAAGCTGTCAATTATCTATCGATGAACAACGCATTCAGTTTGAAGAAACCCTCAATGAAAACCCTGGCTTAAAACCGAAATTAGACGAGATTTTAAAAAAAGCTTACAGACTCGCCGTCATTCAGGCATCAAGAGAAACAAAGATCAGTAAAAACGTTTTTCCTGAAAGTTGTCCCTGGGAATTAGCGCAGCTTATAGATGAAGGGTTTTATCCCGATTAAATTAATCTGTTATGCAAAACATCTTCTTGAAAGCAGCGTTTATAATTCAGTTACCCAATGGCAAAATAACCCGCAGGATTTAAACCATGATTAATATCACCATCGACAATCCCGACATAGAACAAATATTGCAACAAACCTACGGCAATAATCACAGCCGCCTCATTAAAGAATTCAGCCAATTCGTGCAATCTACAAAAATTAAAGACGATATAAGCATTTCCATACAACAATTTGAACGGGGTGAAAGCGTAAAGCTGGCGGATGCGTTTGCCCAGGTCAAACGAAATTATGAAGAATGAACCGGAAATCGTCTTATCGCCTAAAGCCCTGCGGCGACTTGAAGCGTTTGCAGAATATCTCTATGCGCAAACGCAATCGAGACACTTTGTTGCTGAATATATCGGCAAAATAGAAGCATACCTGGGAAATACACTCAAGTTATTTCCCGAAGCGGGAACGCCGATGCCGGAATATGGTGAGGGCATACGCCGTTTAAGCTATCAGCGTTTTTCCATTCTGTATAGAATTGAGGAAAAGCGAATTGAGATTCTAACCTTTTATCGGCAAAACCAACCTTGACCTGCGTATTTTTTCAGCACGGTATCTTTGGCTTCTCCTTCGTGGTGAAAATCACATAACATCAATTACAAATGCCGCTGCTTAATAGCCTGCGCCAACTGATGCACCGCCATCGCATACTTATCGCTGTTATTGTATTTCTTGATCACCTTGAAGTTGGGATGGACGCGCCAGTATTCACTGCCTTTAATTGCGCTAAGCTCAATAGTCGATTCGCCGCCATAGCCTTTGGTCGGTTCCGCTACCGGCTTGTTGCGCTGCCAGCCGTTACGCGAAAAATAATGCGCTACGCTGCCGACCGCATCGCACTGATCCCAGAGATTGCGATGGCCGTCGTTGTTGAAATCGACCGCCAAAGTGCGGAAACTGCTGGGCATGAATTGCCCCAAACCCATTGCGCCCGCCCAGGAGCCCACCGGTTGCAGCGGTTCGTAGCCTTCTTCGCGGGTCATCAGCAAATAATTTTCCAGCTCTGAGGTAAAAAATTTGGCGCGCCGTTGGGTGTCGAATGCCAGCGTCGTCAGGGCATCTAAAATGCGCGTTTTGCCGATGTTGCGGCCGAAAAAAGTTTCCACGCCGATAATCGCAACGATATATTCGGGATCTACGCCGTAAGTCACGCTGGCTTTTTGGATGGCATCGGCATTGTTGCTCCAAAAGGCTACGCCATTATTGATATGCGCCTCGGTAATAAATTGCTGGCGGTAGCGCGTCCAGCCTCCCACTTTGGGGCGGTCAGGTTTGGGACCTTGGTATGGCGGCGGATTTTCCAGACGGATGACGTAATCCAATCGTTTGGCTTTGGAAAACAGGCCGTTTAAATAGCTTTCCGAAAAGTGGTGTTCAAGCACCATATGACGGATAAAGTTCTGCACAGCCAACGAATTGGCGTAAGTTCCGGTTAAACCTAAATTCTGCGTTGGATATTCAGGAGCATGATCGGGGATAGCGGCGGTATTGTTGGCATACGGCGCGTCGGTTTTAACCGCCGGATTGCCGGCGCAGCCGGTAAGTATTAGCGCCAAAGCCAGTTTAGATAAGCGTTTATAGCCTGTGTTGTTCACGGTTGTCTCTTTTGTTGTTAAACGATTTGAAGTAATTGTTTGCAGATAATTATTTATCACGAAGACGTCTATTTCATTTGCATCTTTAAGCCCGCACTGCAAAAAAACACCTGATCGCAATGCCGGCCCATTAATTGAGCGGCTTTGCCGGACAGGTCGACAAACTGCCGGGCCAAACGATTATCGGCGATGACGCTCAGTCCGACTTCGTTGTGTACCAGCACCATGTCGCAAGATAACTGTAGTGCCGCTTCCAGTTCTTGCAAGATGTCCGTTTCGGGGATTTGGTGATAAAGCTGGTTGTTTAGCCACATCGATATGCATTCAACCAATACCGGCCCCCGGCATTTTTGCAACGCTTCAAACAGTTTAACGGGTTCTTCGATAGTGACAAATAAATCTTGGCGGCGTTGTTGATGAATCAGGATGCGCGCCTGCATCTCGTCATCAAAAAACTCGGTAGTCGCCAGATAGAAGGGCTTGTCCGTTGCCGCCCGCTCTAAAATATACGCTTCCGCCAGCCGGGATTTACCGCTTTTGATGCCGCCTATAAACAGTGTTTTCATGACAATGCGGCTCCTGCTGTTAATAGACCCAGAACGATCAGGTTAATGCCTGTTTTCATTTGCAAGGCTTGGGTTAATGTCGATTTATCGACCGGATGGATGGGCAAGCCCAGTGTCGGCTTATGTTTGATTTGGCCGTGGTAGCTGGCATCGCCGCCCAACGCAACGCCCAAAGCTCCGGCCATTGCCGCAATAGGGAAACCGGCATTGGGGCTTTCCAGTTTGTTGCCGTCGCGCCATAGACACTGCCAAGCACGCTGCTTGTCTTTTGCCAATGCGGCAATCAGCAAGGCGGTCAGCCGAGCGGGGATGAAATTGGCTATATCGTCGGCTATCGCAGCGGTTTTGCCGAAATAAAAATAACGCTCGGTTTTATAGGCGATCATCGAGTCCAGAGTATTGACGGCTTTATACGCGGCAATCCCCGGCAAGCCGAACAGAGCCAAGTAAAACAGCGGCGCGATAACGCCGTCGCTGAGATTTTCCGCCCAGGTTTCAAGGCCTGCTTTATAGATTTCGGTTTCGGTCATGTCTTCGGTATCGCGGCTGACCAGATAGCTTAACGCCTGCCTGGGTTGCTCTGCGGTTAGCAGGGCGGCGACGCTGTCGTGCAGCATATTCATGGCCAGCCCGGTGGACGCGAGTATCGCCAAAACTATCAGCGACAACGCGGTCGGCAAAAGGCCGCACAGATAAACCAAGATGACGCTGACCAATAAGGCCAAGGCTATTAAGCTGACTACCAATAGCGCGCCGGGCAAAATCCGGTCGCGGTAAAAGCGCCGTTCAAACCCATTAATGAAATCGCCCATCAATACCACCGGGTGTTTGCAGGGGAATTCGCCAAAGGCCATATCGACAAGATAGGCCAAAGCCGCCAATTCAAAAAACATCAGTCCGCCTGTAACGCTTGCAAAATGGCGGCTATATCCAGATTATCGGCGACCATATCGGCAAAGCCCTGTATTTCGGCCTCGCGATAATGCGCATAGGTATAGCCCTGATACTGCGGATTGATGGTTTTAAAGTAAGCGGTGCGGAAGCCGTCGTGATCGAAAACCCCATGCACATGGGTCCCGGCAAATAGGCCGCCCTGATAAAATAGCGGGTACTTGTCCATGCGTCCGCAATGAATTTCATAGCCGCTGATCCCTGCGTATGCAAACAGTTGGTATTGTCCTCGCGCCAGTATTTTGGGGCTTTGGTATAGCACCGTATCGTCGATAAAGCTTAAGCCGGTTTCCACAATCGCGGATTCATGTTCAATCGCATCAGGATCGTGCAAACTCCAGCAGAGCATTTGATAGCCGCCGCAGATGCCGAACACCGGCTTGTTGAATTGTTGAATCTCCTTAAACAATCCCTGCTGTTTGAGCCACTGCAAATCGCGGATCACGGTTTTGCTGCCCGGCAACAGCACCATATCGAAGCTTTCCAGCGGACGGTAATCGTGGATCAGCTCGACATAAAGTTCAGGGTCGCCCATCAACACATCGAGGTCGTTGTAATTGCTCAGGCCCGGATAGGCGATCACCGCAACGCGGATTTTGGCATTGTCCAGACGCTGTTGGTAATTGCGCAACGACTGGGAGTCTTCCATGTCGATATTCAGCGGTTTAAACGGCAGCACGCCCAAGACAGGAACGCCGAAACGCTCGGCGATGATTTTTTCGCCCTCGTCGAAAAAACGCCGGTCGCCGCGGAATTTGTTGATCACCACGCCGATCAAGTTGCCGCGCATGACCGGGTCCATCAGTTCCAATGTGCCGTAAATCGATGCAAACACGCCGCCGCGTTCGATGTCCGCGACCAGGATATTTTTGGTATTGAAACTGTTGGCGACAAAGGTATTGGACAAATCCTTGTTCAGCAAATTCAACTCGACCGGCGAGCCCGCGCCTTCCGCCACCACCAGGTCATAGTCTTGGCTTAGCTGAGAAAAGGCCTGTTTGACCTGCTGTTTCAAGTTGTCGATTTCAGCATAATAGGCGGCAATCGACTGGTTTTGATAAACCAGTCCGTTGACAATCACCTGCACCGAGCCGTCGCCGTGCGATTTAAGCAATACCGGATTGAACAGGTAACTCGGCTCGACGCGAGCGGCTTCGGCTTGCAGGCATTGCGCCCTGGAAATTTCCCGGCCTTCTTGGGTGACCGCAGAATTATTGGAGACGTTTTGGGCTTTAAATGGCGCAACGCTCAAGCCACGGTCGGCGAAAATCCGGCACAAGGCCATGACCAGCGTGGTTTTTCCGGCATCTGAACTGGTGCCGAATACGGCTAATGGTTTCATTTATAGTTTCTTTGTTAGAGCTGATATGACTGGCATAAAGGGCTATCTGCATCGCGAAGGCATGAGCCTTTATCTAAGGCGTAGGCCGGAATAAGGCCGACCAAGCGTAGCACTGGTCGGGCGTTTCCGGCAATTTCGCGCAGTGATGCCGGAAACGCCTATTTTCGCTTTCGCTCAAACAGGCTTATTCCGGCCTACGGGCTAATAGCTTCACAAATGGATCTCTTTTAAACTGCGGGCAAGTTGGGCTATGGCCTGTTCATCCTTGACCGCAAAACGCACATGGCTTTTATCCAGACCCTCGAAATTGTCGCAGACGCGGATTAAAATCCGCGACGGCTCCAATTGCGCTTGTAACCGGTAACCGTCACCGCCGTTTGCCATGCGCGCCAGCAAAAAATTGGCCTGCCCCGGATAAATCTTATCGAACAAAGCGGATTCTTGCAGCGCTTGGTGCAATAAATCGCGTGAACGCGCGGTTTGCTGCCGGGTTTGCTCGATGAACGCGGTATTTGCCAAGGCCTGTTGCATATAGGCCATGTCCAGGCTGGATAATTTCCATGCCGGTTCAAAGCGATGCAGCTCCTTTATCGCCGCTGTTGCCGCCAGAATAAAGCCGATGCGAATACCGGCGCAGCCGTAAAACTTGCTTAACGATTTGATCACATAAAGTTTATCGTAATGCGCGATGCGTTCTGCAACCGAGTCAGCCTTACAAAAATCTAAAAATGACTCATCGATGATGATCGTGCAATCCGCCGCCTGCCATGTTGCCAACAACTCTTGCAGGTCATAAAGTCGGCCGTCCGGCGTGGACGGGTTAACAAAAATCACCGTGCTGCGTTCGGGAATATCCGCCAGTAAGTGATTAAACCGGTTGATGTTATGCACATTGCAACCCAACTCATCGGCGATATGCGCATATTCGCCGTACAAAGGCGTATACAAAACCAGGTCTTGCGGTTGCAAGCTGCGCAATAGGGCGAAGATAGCCGCGCTTGCGCCGTTAAACAGTTCAATATCTGCGCCGAAAGGAACCGGATAGCGCCGATCGAGCGCCTGTCTTAACAAACCGTAATCGGGATCGGCATACGGCGTAAGCGAAACGCTTTGCAGACAAGTTAAATCGACCGCCTGTACCGGGTTGATGTTGGCCGAAAAATCCAGCACCTGTTCCGGCAGGCAACCGAGCCGCCGGGCGAACCGGTAAATATTGCCGCCGTGGTTCATTCTAAAAACTGCAATTTGTCCACGAAAAACACGAAAGACACGAAACAAATCACGGCACTGTATTGATTTAGCCATTCACCATTTGGATGGCGGTCAACAACTTGGCATATCTTTGAAAATTTTCGTGCTTTTTGTGTTTTTCGTGGACGAAATGATTTTTCCATGTTCATTTATAAATTGATGTATTCGATGTAAAGGTAATCGTCAGCCAGCCGCAGTTTATGCACGGAGCCTGAATCGATCCGCAGTTGAAACGAATTGGCCAAGGGCAGATTCAAGGCGCGAGCCAGCAAGGCGCGAATAACGCCCGCATGGGTGATCACCAAAACCTGTTTGGCTTCGCCTACAGGACGTAGGCGAGGGGCGTGAGCAGGAGCGGAAGCTTCGGTCGACTGCACGGATGCAGGAGGTAGAGCAACGCATGGAGCAGTTGCCGAGGCTAACAAATCCTGCCAAAAGCTGCCCGCACGCCGGTACAAATCTTCAAAATTTTCGCCGTTCGGCGGCGCGGCGGTCACAAAGTTATTCGTCCAATGCTGCAAAACAGCGGCGTCGATGTCGTCAAAACGCTTGCCTTCCCAGTCGCCGAAATCAAGTTCCTGCAAGCGGGTATCGGTGGTCACCGTGTCTGAAAAGGTCTCGGCCAGTTGCAGGCAGCGGGTTAGCGGACTGCTGTAAACGGTGCAGTCGTCGTCGAATTCGGGCAGTTTGTCGTGCAGCTTTGCCATCTCGTCGGCAAAACTGTCGGCCAGGGCAATATCGCTTTGCCCGTAACACAGCCCCGGATCGGTAGCGGTTTGGGTGTGGCGAATTAAATAAATATCCATAAGGCACTCACGCTTAAATAAAAAACAGTCTCGGCAACTTGCTGGCTTGCGCCCAGGCAGTCGCCGGTATAGCCGTCGATACGGCGGTAAAAATAATGTCCCAGAAGCAAGGTTGCAATCAATACGGGGATGATTGCCAGCATACACAAGGCAGGCAGCAACGCCAACGGCAATAAAGCTGTGACTGTTGAAAAAAGCAATTCTTGATGATTGGGTTTATAGACCGCTCCGGATGATTTACTGTCATTGCCACGCGCATAAGCATAGCGCTGCATCAGCAACAGCGGCGACAAGCGGCTGATGCTGTGTCCGGCCAGCAACGCTAAAGGCGCTGCGGCAGGCATTGCGCTTAGTACGCTGACCTTTAGCAGCAGCAGTAATAGCAGCCCTACGACTCCGTAAACGCCGATATGGGAGTCTTTCATGATCTCCAGGATGCGTTGTTTATTCATGCCGCCGCCGAAACCGTCGCAGACGTCGGCAAAGCCGTCTTCATGCAATGCGCCGGTCAGCAAAATGCCGGTAATTAGCGCGAGGATCACTGCCGTAGCCTGCGGCCAAACTAAATCCGCCAGATAAAATACTAAGGCGCAGATGCCGCCAACCAGCCAGCCGATCAACGGCAAATAGATAGCCGCCTGAGGTAATCGTTTGTAATCCAATGCTTGAGAAGGGGGCAGGCGGTCGCATCGGTTCCCTACCGCTTGCGACATATCCGCCATCCCTGGCAGTCGCGTGTAAAAGCTGAGGGCTAGAAAAAATAGCATTTTATCGTTCCCAAGCCCCAGCGTGGGAACGCATTCGGCAACGCTCCAGCGTTGCCAAACGCGACGCCGGAGCGTCGCTAACTGCATTCCCACGCTGGAGCGTGGGAACGATGGTATTTTCATTTGTTATCTCGTTCCCAAGCGGCTGTGTGGGAATACCGTATCAGCGCGCTGCGTCGCGTAAAGCTTCAGCTGTGGTTGTAGCATTTCAGGACGCAGCGCGTCCTGGATGGGTTCCCACGCAGCGCGTGGGAACGAGAAGAATACTTTTAAAGCAGGCGAAAGATTCAAGGTAAAAAGCCTTTCGTCTTTCGCCTTGAGCCCTTCGCCTGTTTTTTTAATGATCAACCCCAGCCTCGGCAAACGTAGCCATCTCGTTCAAAAATACGACCGCGGATTGCAGCAGCGGGTAGGCCAAGGCAATGCCGGAACCTTCGCCCAAGCGCAATTCAAGATTCAGCAAGGGTTTGGCGTTGAGCTGGCTTAACAACGCCTGATGTCCCTGCTCGCTGGAAACATGGCTGAATACGCAATAATCCAGCACCTGAGGATACAGTTTGTTAGCGACTAACAGTGCGGTGCCGGCAATAAAGCCGTCGACTAAAATAAGCATGCCCAGTTCGGCGGCTTTAAGATAAGCGCCGACCATCATCGCGATTTCAAACCCGCCGAACGTGGCCAGCACGTCTAAAGGCTCCGTTGCGTCTTTATGCTTATTGAGCGCCCGCTGCAAGACGACCACTTTATGTTGCAACTGCCCGTCATTTAAGCCGGTGCCGCGGCCTACGCAGCGCACTAACGACAAACCGGTTAAACGATGCATCAGCATGGCGGCGGATGAGGTGTTGCCGATACCCATTTCGCCAAAGCCGATGCAGTTACAGCCGCCTTGATATTGCCGCAAAACTTGATCCGCTCCGGCTTGCACGGCGTTGGCGCATTGCTCGGCGCTCATCGCCGGATCGGTTAAAAAGTTCCGGGTGCCTTTGTCGATCTTTGCATCAATCAGCTTGGGATGACTGCTCAAATCAGCGTTGACTCCCGCATCGACAATCAATAATTCTAAGCCGTGTTGGCGTGCGAAAACGCTGATCGCCGCACCGCCGGTCAAAAAATTGGCAACCATTTGCGCGGTCACGGTTTGCGGATAGGCGCTGACCCCCGATTCGACAATGCCGTGGTCTCCGGCAAAAATAAGGACGCACGGCTTTTTTAAATGCGGCGTCAGGCTGTTTTGGCACAATCCAATTTGTAACGCCAGGGATTCCAATTGACCCAAAGCACCCAACGGCTTGGTTTTCTGGTCGATTTTGGCTTGTAAAGCGGCGCTTAGTGTCGAGCTGAGCGGAGGGATGACAAAATTTAGCGGCACGGTGTATTCCAAACGTTTTCAAATAATAAATCTTTAAGGTCTTTACGATCCGCCCATTGCTGTTGTTCCAGCATCGGCTTGTCGTAGAATTTATCGACATGGCCGAGGCATAAAACCGCGAACGGCTGGCTGTCTTCGGGCATGTTTAGCAGGGTTTTCAAGGCTTTCGGCTCGAACATCGATACCCAGCCCAGGCCGATGCCTTCCGCTCGTGCCGCCAGCCACATATTTTGTATCGCGCAGGCCAGTGAGGCCAAGTCCATTTCCGGCAAGGTGCGGCGGCCGAATATATACTGTTCCCGCTGCTCGCACAAGGCGGCAACCAGCACTTCCGGGCATTCCAGTATGCCTTCCACTTTCAGCTTCATAAACTCGTCTTCGCGTTCGGCTAAGGCTTTGGCGGTGCGGGTACGCTCCTGTTCGACCAATGCGTGTATGGCTTTGCGAAGCTCCGGGCAGCTGATGCGCATAAATCGCCACGGCTGCATAAAACCGACGCTGGGGGCATGGTGCGCGGCATTAAGCAGGCGCAGTAACAGCTCGGGATCGATAGGGTCGGGCAAAAAATGGCGCATATCGCGGCGCTCGTAAATGGCGCGATAGACGGCGGCGCATTCCGCGGCGGAGTAACGGTTTTGTGTCATGGGCAGGTTGTTTTACGCCAGGCTTGCATTGCCCTTTATTGCCATTGTGGACGGGGCAATAGGGAGATTGAATATAAAATGCTGTACCTCAATCCTGAACTATCAGCTGGGGATTCCATACAATTTCCCATAGATGCTGATCAGGGTCCTGAAAATAGCCGGCGTAACCGCCCCAGAAAGTGTCGTGAGCGGGCTTTACAATAACAGCACCGGCATTTTCCACCTGCTCCATAACGGCGTTAACTTCCGCTTTTGACGAAAGATTATGCCCGAGGGTGAAGTCGGTTGGGCTTGCACCGCTTAGGGGAAGCCCCGAATCATGGGAAATGCTCTTGCGCGGCCAAATCGCAAGCTTCAAACCGGCCTGCAAGTCAAAGAAAGCCACTGCGCCCTGTTCAAATTCCTTACCGATAATACCTTCCGTCTTCAAACCAAGGCCGTCACGATAGAATCGAAGCGCCCTTTCTAAGTCGTCCACACCGAGGGTAATGACATTAATCCGGGCTTTCATGCATGATCTCTGATAAATAACTAAACATTATACGGATGAACCGCCTCAAAACCATGCACTTTGGCTTTGGTGGTAAAGACAGGCGGCGTCCAGCTCTCCTGTTTTTGTCCGGCCAGGAATTCCGCCAGCCATAAGGCCTGATTGCGTATCGGCAAAATAAAAGCATAGAGTTTTCCGTTCGGCAGCTCGGCGACATCGCCCAGCGCGTAAATGGATTCGTCGCTGGTCTGCAAATAGGGGTTAACCTTGATGCCACGGCCTGTTTCCAGGCCGGCCAGTTCGGCCAACTCGGTGCGCGGCTTAAATCCGCAGGCAACAAGCAGGCCGTCAAATTCGGCCGTCGCCTCGGTTTTTACGCAAACCTTGTCTCCCTCCTTGATAAATTCCTGTACAGCTTGGTTGAGCAGCACCTTGACGCCGGAATCCTGCAACACCTTAAGCAACAAAGCCGAATCCTCGGGCGCCAATTGACGCTCCATTAAACGATCCATTGCATGAAACAGGGTCACGTTATCGCCCGCCGTCGCCAAATCCGACGCCACTTCGCACCCGATTAAACCGCCGCCGACAATCGCCCAGTCAGGCTGTTGGTTTCGATTTAAAAAACCTTGCCGGAATTTGCGCAAGGCTTTCAAATCAACCAGGCTATTCAAGCAGAAAAACAGCTTTTCATAAGGTCTGAAGGGCGGCGGAATGAACGCGGCAGAACCTTGCGCAAGGATCAGTTTATCGTATTGCAACGTTAGCTCCCGATCGCTCCCGGATATGGCTATGGATTTAGCCGCGCGATTAACAGCCGTGACTTCCACGTCGCAAAGCACGTTGATATTGCTTGCGCGCAGTTTGTCAAAGGGCTTCAGGATGATGGATTGTTCAATATCGGCCTTGGTAAAACCGCGGGACAGCAATGGGCGGGAATAATAGCCGTCAAGTTCCTTGGTTACCAGCGTAATCCGGTCCTCGGCAGATAACGCGCGGTACTTTTCCGCAAAGCTGACTCCGGCAATGCCCGAGCCGATAATAACAATATGCATACTGTATTCCGCTAAAGATTGATTAGGCCATTAAATCATATTCGCTTTTTTCTACGCCGCACTCGGGGCAACGCCAATCATCCGGAATGTCTTTCCATAAAGTGCCGGGTGCAATGCCGGTATCCGGGTCGCCTTCCGCTTCGTCGTAAATATGACCGCAAACGCCGCATTGGTATTTTTTGTAATCAGACATAACTTTTCCTCTTTTAGTGTTTAAAACTCAGCTGACTTTAACAGGTCCAGGTTAATTTTCAATCCGAATCTATGCTTTCAATCGATAGCTTTTATTCGATACAGTGCGGAAATATCGTCATCGCCGTAACCTTCAGTCATTAGCCGCTCATAATCGGCAAGGGTCATGTCGATCAAAGCGGTCGATGCGCCGGATTGTTTGGCCATGCTTTGGCAGATTTTTAGGTCCTTATGGTGCAACGCGAGCTTAAAGCCCGGCGCGAAGAGACCTTGGGTCATCGTGGCGCCGCGATGCTGTAAAAACCAATTGCCTGACGCGCCGCCGGAAATGACCTCGATCACTTTATCCATCGGCAAACCCTGAGCCTGTGCAAAAGCCAAGGCTTCAGTCACCGCCTGGTTGATACCCGCGCCCATGATTTGATTCACTGCCTTGGTGGCTTGACCTGAGCCGGTTGCGCCCATAGGCATAATGCAGCGGGTCATGGTTTCCAGCACCGGCCGGGCTTGATCCAGTACTGCCAAACTACCGCCGACCATCATCGCCAGAGTGCCGTTTTTAGCGCCCTCAACGCCGCCGGATACCGGCGCATCGAGAAAAGCCGCGTGTTTTTTGGCCAAGATAGCGGCCGCTTGTTTGGCGGTATCGCCGCTGACCGTAGACATATCGACGACGATAGTGCCGGGCTTGATGGTATTGGCTATCGCCTCAACCATTGCCAGCACATCCTGGTCGGCAGAGACGCAAATCAATATTATGTCGACATTTGTAGCGAGCTCTTCCGGCCGGTCGAAGGCGACGACCTTCAATGCTTCGGCCAAGCTTTGCGCCTTTGCGGCGGTGCGGTTATAAACGCCGGTCAAGTACCCGGCCTTGGCAATATTCCCGGCCATGCCGATGCCCATCGCGCCTAGGCCGATCATGCCTGTTTTCATATTATTTCTCCACGGTTGCTTAAGGCGGTCAGTTTAACCGACTCGTATTACTTGGGACATCCTTCCATTTTATAAATAGCGTAGCCGTTCTTGTCGATGTCGGCTCTGATGTCAGCGCTGACTTCGAGGCTGTGATAGAAGAAACAGTTCTCCGGGGTAACGACCGCATCTTCCAGATTAATGCCGGCCAGCCACTGTTTGGCACGGCTAATCGCTTGTTGCTGGTCCTGTTCATCCAATATCACATTGAAATGCAGCTTTCTACCTTGTGCGGTTTTTGCGTAAGTGTCGAATACATGTGAGAGGGTCATCGGTTTTCTCCCTTGCGGTTGAATCGGGAATGGTAAAGTGGACCCCATTGCCCAGACAAAAAACACCTTAACTGATGTTACGTATTGTCCACGAAAAGCACGAAAGGCACGAAAAAAACATCCGCTGTAGGTTTCTCGCTGACGGCGTCATCCCCGGCATTCATTCACAGACTCCCAAGACAAGCGCCTTACGTCATACACCCAGGTCTGAGGGATGCCGTCGTTCTGGCAGGGACAGATATTTGCTCCTGCAATATCTGCATTCCCCACATCCCTGTGGATTATGCCGGAACCCAGACACAGGGAGGTGAAACTTCTTGTTACACAAGTATTTACGGGATGCGTCGTCATTCCGATAGTCCCTGGCCTGGCGTTAAGCAAGAAGCAGGCCTGCCTGGCAACGTTCTGATGTGTTTTAACTATTTTCGTGTTTTTCGTGGACTACGCTTTTTATTATGAGCATGCGTAACATCAGATCTTAATGTCCTTCATGGTAAAAAAACAAGTTATAAAACAGCGTAATGCAGCATACGGATGGAGTTAGTGCTGTTCGTGGACTAACGGCGGCTTTTAAGATGAATGGCATTTATATCCATTTATTAGATTACATCATCGAATAATATCGTTTTATTAAAAATAAAAATCCTCCTAAGCTATATCCAACCACAAAGAACGGCCGTAAAAATACTACGGTAGTGTTTGCAACGTGTGCTTGATGTCATTTTTATGTGTGCCTCCTCTATCTCTCTACAAGGATTGTTTTTGGGGCGGGTTTCGACCCGCCTTTTTTTTAAATCGGGAACGGTACAGATTCTTTACGCGTTAAATCCACTGCAATACAGCCCATGCAATCTGAAGCGGAACAGCCGCCGATGAGTACGCTCTTTATCAGACCTGAGGATAAATTCATGCCGCTACAAAATTTAGTCGAATATTTCAATGACCGCTTCGGACAAGAACACCGCTCCAGTTTTCGTCCCTTTATCCTGGAACAAGGAACAATCAGCGCGCTGTTCGGTCAAATCAAAATAGGCAGTGTTTTTTCGCCAATACGTAAGGCCCCGAAACCCGCCGAGATCGTCGGCCATGCCGCTAAACTTAAGGTTTCCACCCATGAAGTCCAATACCTGTATTCAGACGAAATTGAAAATCTACTGAGTAACCACCCTCACCAAGCCGGCGATTTTGAGTCGATCATCAATTTCGACCGCTTATCCCGCACCGTGCATATGCTCAATTACCTGCCTATCACCCATTTGCAGGGCGCGCTGTTCGTGGAAGTCGATCCACGCCATATACTGGGCGTTAAAAAGGATCATGGCGCGTACTTTGAAGAAGTGATAGGCCAATGCGGCCTGGAAACCAAGAAAGTCGTGATCATCATGTCGGTAAACAGCAACTATGTCCGGCATGACCAGGAACTGGTCGCCGGCCTGGATAATTACCGGCACAGGGGTTATCAAATCGCGCTTAAGTTCGATTACGTCGCGCAGGAAGGCCAATCGTTCGACCTGATTAGCAAGCTGTCCCCGAATTACGTCAGTTTGTCGGCGCGGCATCTTGACCATGTCCGTGACAATGCCCTGTTTGAAAAACTGCGCGATTTAAAAGCGTTGGTCGCTTCAACAGGCGGACAAAGCATCCTGCAACAAATCGATCAAAAAAAGTCCGATCTGTTGGCCCGTAATGCCGGTTTTAACTTGGTGCAGGGCAGTTATTACGAACGGGCCTCGGTATCGGCATTTTTACCGGAATCGCTTGAGGCCGGAGTCAGCGCCAATGGCTAACGTGCATTTTTTCGGTCACTTGCGGCTTAAGGGATGTCCGCGATAGGCATGCACAGAGTAAGCGGAGCATCGGGGAGCGCTACAAACCCATAGCGGGCATAGAAAGTTGCCAATTCTGTATCCTTTGCATCGACAAATAAAAAGCTGCCGCCAATTAAGCGAGAGGCCGTTTTAACTTGCGTCATGGCATCAAGCAACAAACGTTCGCCATGACCTTTCTTTTGCTCCTGGAGCGATACAGCTAAACGGGCAAGCGTCATTGCAGGCACATTTAAGGGGAGGGATTTTTTCATGTTTTTCGGCAATGCTTCTGCGAGCATGAGGCCTCGGATCGCAAGTGAATAATAACCGATGATTATTTCGTCCTGCATCAGTACAAAGGTGCGGGATATATTTTTTTTCTGGTGTTGCCGCGAAGTATTTTTTAGCCAGGCATCAAGGGCTATATTGCCGCAATTAAAACGGTTCAAGTCATGTGATCGATTTAGACTCCGTATTGATAAAGCCACTTTCTACCTCGTTTTTATAACGCTCGGATGCTTTTGCCAAAACGCTATTGGGGGCAGATGGCTTCTGAAGCAGTGCGAATAACATGGCGGCATCTTTACGGGTCAAGCTGATTGTCGTTTCACGCTCAATAAGCTGCTCAGCCCTTTCAAGCGCGGTTTGAACCACAAATTGATTCAGCGTAGCGCCCGTTAAATCTGCTGCCTCTTGGAGTTTCTCTTGTATTGATAGAGAAACCCTTGCCGTAATACGGCCTCGTTCTATTGATTTTTGCTGCATATGAATTAGTTACCGTAGTTACCCATAACCTATGTTAGGTCGATATTGGCATGTCGATATTTTTTCACGTATCGGAAATTTAATTATGTCATTGTGGTGACATAATGACACCCTATTTTACAGCCTCGCCCGAAAAAATTAAGGCCTTCAGGATAAGTCGCCCTATATCGACAACAAGCTTGAACCGTTAGCAGTGAAAATCCTTACCCGCCAGCACGGCTTTGACATAACCGGCCTTGATCACAAAATCGCCGAATCGTTCGCCCGCTTCCCGCTCTTGGGCATACCGCTCAATAATAGGCGTTAGTTCGGCAAGAATCTGTTCCTCGTTGATATTCTCGCGGTACAGCTTATTCAGGCGTTGACCGTAAAAACCCGCGCCCAAATACAGGTTGTACTTACCCGGCGCTTTGCCGATAAAACCGATTTCCGCCAGCGATGAACGCGCGCAGCCGTTCGGGCAACCGGTCATGCGGATCAGGATCGGATCGTGTTCAAGCCCGGCTTGCCTGATGATTACGTCGAGCTTATCGAGCAGCGACGGGAAGTAGCGCTCGCTTTCAGCCATAGCCAGACCGCAAGTCGGAAAAGCCACGCAAGCCATCGAATTCAGGCGTAGTCCGGTTTGGTGATGAGTGTTCGCCAGCCGGTATTTTTCCAGCAGGGCATCAATGATCGGTTTCCGTTTGCTGCTGACTTGGCCGATAAGCAAATTCTGGTTGGCGGTGAGCCTGAAATCGCCGTCATGCACTTTGGCAATCTCGCGCAGCCCGGTCATCATCGGGTAATCTTCGGTGTCGAGTATGCGGCCGTTCGGGATAAATACCGTGTGATGCCAAGCGTCGTTAGCGCCTTCGACCCAGCCGTAGCGGTCGCCGGAATGTTCGAATACGAAAGGTTTGGGCGGCTCCATAGCCCAGCCCAAGCGCCGATTTAGCTCGAACTTTAACCAGTCCAGGCCCCGGTCCTCGATGGTGTATTTAAAGCGCGCGTGTTTGCGATTGCTTCGATCGCCGAAATCGCGCTGAATCTTGACGATTTCCTCGGCGACTTGCAGCGCCTTGTGCTTGGGGCAATAGCCGATCACGTCGGCCAGGCGCGGGTAGGTCGAGGTCTCGCCGTGGGTCATGCTCAGTCCGCCGCCGACACTGACGTTAAAGCCAAGCAGATGATCGTCCTCGGCAATGGCGATAAAACCGAGATCGTTGGCAAACAGATCGACATCGTTGCTCGGCGGAATGGCCAGCGCTATCTTGAATTTGCGCGGCAGGTAATGTTTGCCGTAGATCGGTTCTTCGTCCTGTCGGCTTGAGGACAGCAGTTCCTCGTCCAGCCAGATTTCATGGTAGGCGGTGGTCCGGGGGGTCAGATGCTCGCTGAGGCGGCGGGCATATTCGTAGACTTCCCCATGCAGCCGCGATTGGTACGGATTGGGATTGCACATGACGTTGCGGTTCACGTCGCCGCAGGCGGCAATGGTATCCAGCAACGCGGCGTTGATTTCGGCAATGGTTCTTTTCAGGTCGCGCTTGACGATGCCGTGCAGCTGGTAAGCCTGTCGCGTGGTCAGCCGGATGGTATTATTGCAGTAGGTATTGGCGATGCGGTCCATTTCCAGCCATTGGGTCGGCGTGCATACCCCGCCGGGTACGCGGATACGTACCAGAAACTGGTAGCGCGGCTCCAGTTTTTGCCGGCGGCGTTCGTCCCGCAGGTCGCGGTCATCCTGCTGGTAAATGCCGTGATACTTGGATAGCTGGGTGTCGTCCTCGGCCAGCGCGCCGGTCAGCGGATCTTGCAGGCTCTTGACCAGCGTGCCGCGCAGGTAATTGCTGGTATCCTTGATCCGCTCGATTTCAGCCCGTTTGTTCAATTCGTCTTCCGGGGTTACATAGGCCATTGTTTAATCCTCATTAAAGACACATCCCATTGATAACGTTTACGCGGGTTCTCAAGCTCCTGAGACTGTGAAAGAATTATCTAAACAGTTTAAGAGCATATTCACCACGAAGGCACGAAGAGCACAGAGAAAAATAATTGTTTGCCCTCGTTCCCACGCGCTGCGTGGGAATGCGATATGGGACGCGCTGCGTCCTACGTCGATACACTCCGCATTTCGACACGTTGCCCGCGACTCGCGGCGCAGCGCGCCTTGACTGCATTCCCACGCAGCGCGTGGGAACGAGACATTGTTTAATCCTCATTTAATACACATCCCGCTGATAGCGTTTTGCCTTGTGCAGATTCGCAACATAACCTTCCGCATTGTCCGAGCCTATTTCAGCCGCCACAATCCTGAGCAACGCCTGATGCACGTCGTGCGCCATGCGTTTTTCGTCGCCGCAGAGGTAAAGATGAGCGCCTTCCTGCAACCACGCATACAGTTCCTTACCGTGTTCGTCCATCAAATGCTGAACGTAGATTTTTTGTTCCTGATCGCGGGAAAAGGCGACATCCATACGGGTCAACACCCCGTTTTTCAAATAACGCTGCCATTCGGTTTGATACAAAAAATCGGTTTCGAAATGCTGGTCGCCGAAAAACAGCCAGCTCTTACCCGTTGCGCCCACCGCTTCGCGTTCTTCGACAAACGCGCGGAAAGGCGCGATGCCGGTGCCGGGGCCGATCATGATGATCGGCGTGGCAGGATCGGCCGGAAGCTTGAAGTTAGCGTTGCGATCGATATAAACAGAAATGGTCGCATCTTCGTCAATGCGCTCGGCCAGAAACGTCGAGCCAACCCCTTTGCGATTCCGTCCATGCGACTGGTAACGCACGGCCGCCACGGTGATATGCACTTCATCGGGATGCTGTTTCAGGCTGGACGCAATCGAGTACAAACGCGGCGGCAGTTTGCGCAGGCAGTCGACAAAGGCCTGCGGCGACAGGTGCTTAACTGGAAAATCGGTTACCAGGTCAATGATGTCGCGTCCATGCAGATAGTCGTTCAGTTTATGCTTGTCGTCCAGCAACTGATCCAGCTTGCGGCTGTCCGCCAACAGGGCGTATTTCTGTATCACCGGTCGGGTAATGGCGGTGATTTCGTAATGACTAAACAGCGCGTCGTAAAGCAAGCCGTCCTCGTCATCAAGCATAATCCATTCGGTGCCGCCAAAGTGCAGCGTTTGCAGTAAGGTATCGATCACGTCGGGGGCATTGGTCGGATAAACGCCGAGCACATCGCCCGGTTCGTAAGTCAGGCCGGAGCCTTCCAGCGACAATTCCAGATGATGGGTTTCCTTGATCGAGCCTCGCCCATTCAGTACGATATTTTCCAGCAACAGCGCAGGAAACGGATTCTTGCGCGAATAAGCCAAGACGCTTGCAACGGATGGCGACGACAAGTCTGCCGCTTGGGGTTGTATGTCCAGTCGCATGGACAGTTCATTCAATACCGCATCCATCCAGGCTTCGGCGTCAGACTCGTAGTCCACATCGCAATCAATCCGAGGATGAATCCGCGTCGCTCCCAACGCTTCCAGGCGGCGGTCAAAATCAACACCGGTTTTGCAGAAGAACTCGTAACCGGAATCGCCCAAGCCCAGTACGGCGAACTGCACTTGCTTGAGCGACGGAGCGCGCTTGCTGGATAAATACTCGACCAATTCCCTGGCATTGTCGGGCGGTTCGCCTTCACCGTAAGTGCTGACAATGACCAGCAGGTTTTTCTCGGCCTTCAATTGCAAAAGCTTATAGTCGCCCATTTTTTTGATGACCGTTTTTAATCCGCGACCGGCGGCCAAGTTGTGCATTTGTTCGGCCAACGCATCGCTGTTGCCGGTTTGCGAGCCGACCAGAATGGTAATATCGGCAATATCGTCGGCGCTTGGGACGGATGTTAACTGGTTGGCCGCCAACCCGGTCAAATATCCCCCAACCCAGGCGGCTTGCTCCGGCGATAAAGCGCCAATAAGTTGTTGGAGGAGATGATGCTGATCGTCGCTTAACGGCGTCCGGCTGCGCTCAGGTAATGATATATGCATAGAAATACCCAGGTTCTTAAGGACATAGTTCGAATTAACGCCCGACATGTTGCAACGTTGCTTGGGAGGTTACGCTACGCCAAGCAGACCTACAATTGCGGCTAATACGTAGATTTCGGCCAAAAAAAAGCCGGTGGTCTTTAAGGACTCACCGGCTTCCGGTGATCCGGTCAGCTTGCTTTTTTTTAAAATACGTTAAATCGTCAGGCGCTGTCAAGATAAGTGTCTGCGGGCTGTCGTTAGGCGAGAAACATGCGATAGTCAGACCTTCCAGGTTTTTAAAACCTGGAAGGTCTAACGTGCAACGTTTTGAACCGAGCAACATGCTCCATCCTGTTTGATTCGAAAGTTACCCTTTCGGCTATGCTCAGGACAGCTCTGGCGGGGCCGGGTTTGCAACCCCGTCCCGTTCGGATGCCCTAAGCGGACGTTATGGTTGATGGCGTCCTTAGCGTGACGCATAGCGTCTTTACGCCTTTTTTACACCCCATTCATTACAATCTGTTGCAGTTTTGAACGCCTGGAAACTTATTTTTCGACAGGTTAACCGCTCAATTGATACAGATACAGGGGAATATCGTGCATTGTAGTTTACGTCTACTTGGAATAGCGGCTTTACTGTTGCCGACATTGGGCGTTGCCGGAGTAGAAACGGCAACGCCGGTATTGCAGAAGCTTGACCTGACACATCACTGGGCGGGGTATTTTTCGCTGGCGGTGATGGTGGCGGCATACGTGGCGGCGACCTTCGAAGAGGTTACCGCGTTGCGCAAATCCAAGCCGATGCTGCTGGCGGCGACGTTAATTTGGTTTGTCATCGTTTACGCCTATCAACAGCAAGGCCTCGACCGGCTTGCGATAACGGCTTTTAAGAGCAATTTACAGTCTTATATTGAATTGTTGCTGTTTATCATGGTGTCGATGACTTATTTGAATGCGATGGAAGACATGCGGATTTTTGACGCCTTGAAAGTCTGGCTGGTCGGCAAACACTTCAGTTACCGGCAATTGTTCTGGATTACCGGATGGCTGGTATTTTCCATTTCCAGCGTCATCAACGGCCTCACCGCGGGCTTGTTGATGGGCGCGGTGGTGGTCGCCGTCGGCAAAGACAGTCCGCGCTTTGTGTCTTTGGCCTGCATCAATATTGTTGTCGCCACCAATGCCGGCGGTTCTTTCAGTCCGCTGGGCGGCATCTCTACGCTGTTCGTCTGGCAGCACGGCATGCTGGCGTTTACCGAGTTTTTCAAGCTATTCATTCCCTGTCTGGTGAACTTTTTGATTCCGGCTATGGCGATGCATTTTGCGCTGCCTAAAGATAAACCGACTATCGAAGCCGGACAAGTGTTGCCGCTGCGCGGCGCTAAACGCATCGTCTTCCTGTTCGGGGTAACCATCGGCCTGGCGGTTACGTTCGATACGGCCCTGCATTTGCCGGCTGCTGCGGGCATGATGGGCGGCTTGTCCTTATTGCAGTTCTTTTATTATTATCTGCAAAAAAGCACCGATTCACACCCCCAAAAAGCATCGGAGTTCGACTCGTCTTTGAATAGCGACGAAATCAATTCCTCAATGATTGAAGCCAACAGGCTTGAAGTGATCAGGCTTGATATTTTCGAAAAAGTCGGGCGACTGGAATGGGATACCTTGCTGTTTTTCTACGGCGCGATGATGGGAATCGGCGGTTTGGGCTACATCGGTTATCTGGATGCCATTTCCCAATTACTGTACGGACAATTAAGCCCAACCCTGGCCAACATTTCAATTGGTTTGTCGTCTGCGTTTGTCGATAATGGCACCTTGATGTTCGCCATCCTGACCATGCACCCCGACATTCCGCAAGGCCAATGGCTGCTGTTAACCCTGACCCTGGGCGTCGGCGGCAGTCTGCTGGCGATAGGCTCGGCGCCGGGCATCGGCTTGCTGGGCCAGGCCAAAGGCCAATACACTTTCAGCAGCCATCTGAAGTGGTTTCCGGTGATTTTGCTAAGCTACTTTGTCAGCATCGGCGTGCATTTTCTGGTGAACGCCCACTCTTTTTGAAAGCGCCGGAACACCAACGGCTTCGGAGGAAAATTTTGCGCAACAACGCCCGGCACCCGGAAGACGAACAAGATCGGCAATTACCGGCGATGGCGCTAAACCGTGGCCGTCGTTCGGAGTGCTTGCCGGGCTACCTGTGGGGCATAGCGGCACCCATTATATGTACATTGATCGATTGGCCGTTACGGCATGTGTTGGGGACGGCCAGCATTTTGATGACCTATCTGCTGGGGATATTCCTGGTGGCGAGCCGTTATGGCCGCGGCGCGTCGATGACGGCTTCGTTGCTGAGCATACCGGTATTCGCCTTTTTTTTCGGCCCCCCGACTTTTTCATTCGCCATTTCAGATATTGAGAACATCGTCGGCCTGGCGGTGATGATCGTCGTCGCCAATGTCACCAGTAATTTGCTGGAAAAGGCGCGCTTGCAAGCGGAAATTGCCCGGCAACGCGAAAATCGCACTAATGCGTTGTATCGCTTAAGCCAGGCTTTGTCCGACGCGCAGAATAGCCAAGCCGTCGCGCGTATTGCCGTGCAACATATTCACGACGATTTTGCTGCGGCGGCGGTATTGCTGTTTCCCGATGCGAATAATCATCTGTGCTACCCCAGCGCCGAACCGCTCCGGCAATCCCTGCGCGGCGTTGATCTGGTCGCCGCGCAACGGACCTTTGATCAGCGTACCGTTGAACGTCAATACGACCTGAATTCGCCGATCTATTTCCCGCTTGAATATTCGCAAACCATGCTCGGCGTACTCGCTATACAGTTCGTAACGCTGTCTGCTTTGTCCAATCCTGAGTTAACCGCTTTTTTCGATACGTTTCGGAACTTGATTGCGCAAACCCTGGAACGCCTACGCTTAACCGAACAGGCTAACAACGCCAGTCTTAAAGCCGAGACGGAATCGCTGCGCAACGAATTGCTGAGCGCCATATCGCACGACTTGCGCACCCCTTTGACCCGTATCATCGGCGCCAGCACCGCCCTGATCGAGAACAACGCCGGTTTTTCCGAGGAAGAAAAGCTCGATTTTAATAAAGTCATTCTCGAAGAGGCGCAACGTACCTCGGAGCTGACCAATAAAATCCTGGATATGGCCAGACTGAGTAGCGGAGAAATTATTCTCCATCAGGAATGGAACACCATTGAAGAAATTGTCGGCAGCGCGCTGCACCGCCTGGAAAAAAATCTGGGCGCTCGTCCGGTCAGGACGCTGTTGCCCGACAATTTGCCGTTGCTCTGGATAGACGCGGTGCTGATCGAACAGGTGCTGACCAATCTGATCGAAAACGCGATCAAATACACCCCGGCAGGCAGCCCTATCGACATCAGCGCGGAACTGTTGCCGACCGCGTTAAAAATTACCGTATCCGATTACGGCTTGGGTATTGCAAAAGGCATGGAAGAAAAAATATTCGATAAGTTCTACCGTCTTGAATCCGAGACCCAGCAAAACGGCGTGGGCGTCGGATTGACCTTATGCCGGACGATCATCGAAACGCATGGCGGAACGATTTATGCCGCTAATTGTCCTGAAAAAGGCGCGTCGTTTATCATCCATTTACCGCTCCACGAACCGCCCCAGATCAATTGGCACGAGGGGATGGGGACATCATGAACAACGCCGATCCGTTGATATTAATCATTGAAGACGATCCGCAAACCCGGCGCTTTTTAAAAACCACGCTGTGCAACCGGGGATGGCGCATCATCGAGGCCGAAAACGGCAAGACCGGGCTGTCAATGATCAAAAGCGACAGTCCCGATCTGGTGATACTCGATTTAGGCTTGCCGGACATAGACGGCATTTCAGTCACCCAACGTTTGCGCCAGCTCTCCGACTTGCCGGTGTTGATCTTATCGGCCCGCAGTCAGGAGCAAAACAAGATTATGGCGCTGGATGCCGGCGCCGACGATTACATGACCAAACCGTTCGGCAGCGGCGAGCTGCACGCACGCCTGCAAGCCTTGCTGCGCCGCGTCAGCCGCAGCATCGGCAGCTGCGAAACTTTTGAAACCGGCCAATTGAAAGTCGATCTGGTGCGGCGCAAAGTCTTCAACGCCGGTAATGAAGTACATATAACCCCGATCGAATACCGGCTGCTGAGCATACTGATCCGACATGCAGGCCTGGTGGTAACCCAGCGCCAACTGCTCAAGGAAGTCTGGGGCGTCGAGCATATTCACGACCCGCATTATCTGCGGATTTACATGGGCCAATTGCGGCACAAGCTGGAAGTCAATCCGGCACGTCCCCGTTATCTGCTAACCGAAGTCGGCGTGGGCTATCGATTAGTCGACGACGTAAGCTGATCGGCTCTTAGGATAGGCTCGGTAATAGCTTTCCGAAACGTAAACTCATCGTTCCCACGCTCTACGCTCATCGTTATACACAACGATATCCAAGAGTCGTCATGCTGGCAGGGATGCCGGTATCCAGTGCCATGGACGGTAACTTGGTGACTCTACAGGTACTTGAGTAGCACGAAGCGTCACCTCCCTGTGCCTGGGTTCCGGCATCCCTGCCAGAACGACGGCGTCTCGCAGATACTTGTGTATAACGACGAGCGCTCTGCGTGGGAATGCAGCCTGAACTGCTCTGCGGTTCGGGACGCTGGAGCGTCCCTGACTGGGTTAGGAATGAGCATGAAATAATTTGAACAACTCGCGCCGCAAGTTTTCAGCGGGAGTGCAAGCTTTGCTTGCTCTTGCAGGCAAAGCCTGCACTCCGGCTATTGGCAACTTGCTCAAGTTATATTGTGCATGTTCCTTACCACGCAGAGCGTCACTGCCCTTAAGTTAAACACATCGACACTCCGTAGGAGCGGGCCGCGCCCGCGATATTTGCACAGCGATTGCAGAGTTATAGCGCCATCATCGTGGGCACGGCCCGCTCCTACACCGCTTAACTTAATCGCAGTGACGCAGAGCGTATGAACCCTAAGCGGAAGTTACGCTGGTTCCCAAGCTCCTGCTTGGGAACCCAGTGAGCAAAGCTCCAGCTTTGCGAGCCGGGAAGCTAGAGCTTCCCGTACTGAATTCCCAAGCAGGAGCTTGGGAACTAGCGCGAGTCGTCATACTGGCAGGGATGCCGGTATCCAGTGCCATGGACGGTAACTTGGTGACTCTACAGGTACTTGAGTAGCACGAAGCGTCACCTCCCTGTGCCTGGGTTCCGGCATCCCTGCCAGAACGACGGCGTCTCGCAGATACTTGTGTATAACGACGAGCGCTCTGCGTGGGAATGCAGCCTGAACTGCTCTGCGGTTCGGGACGCTGGAGCGTCCCTGACTGGGTTAGGAATGAGCATGAAATAATTTGAACAACTCGCGCCGCAAGTTTTCAGCGGGAGTGCAAGCTTTGCTTGTTCTTGCAGGCAAAGCCTGCACTCCGGCTATTGGCAACTTGCTCAAGTTATATTGTGCATGTTCCTTACCACGCTGGAGCGTCACTGCCCTTAAGTTAAGCACATCGACACTCCGTAGGAGCGGGCCGCGCCCGCGATATTTGCACAGCGATTGCAGCGTTATAGCGCCATCATCGCGGGCACGGCCTGCTCCTACACCGCTTAACTTAATGGCAGTGACGCAGAGCGTGTGAACCCCAAGCGGAAGTTCTTATTGATGGACTCCCTGGTACGGCCTGCTTCTCGGTGATCAGACCGGATTGCTTTTTTAAACCGCCTTAAGCCGTCCGGCGCTGTCAAAACAACGGTAATTTTTACAAAAATAAACGCCGTATCATCTATTTATTAGATATATATCTAATAATGTTGTTTTATTAAACGGGACACGCGCATTAAGCTGTAACTGAAAAAATCGCGTCGGATTATGCTACGCTCTTATGTCCTTGCGGATAAATTCGGCCTGCAAGACGTTTATTGCCGCGTATTACATTCCACTCATCAGGAGTCAAATCATGCTAATCGGACTACCCAAAGAAATTAAGGACAACGAGAATCGAGTCGGCCTGACGCCGGGCTCAGTCAAGGCCTTAACGCGCCGGGGCCATCAGGTGCTGGTGCAAAGCGGCGCGGGCGAGGGCAGCTCGCTGTCGGACCAGGAATATCAAGCTGCCGGCGGCCAAATAGTTCCCTATGCAGAAGATGCATGGGCGGCGGACATGGTGGTCAAAGTAAAAGAGCCGATTGCGTCGGAATATCGTTATCTGCGTCAGGACTTGCTGCTGTTTACCTATCTGCATTTGGCTTCGGATAAAGCGCTGACCGACGCGCTGTTGGCCGGCGGCACCACCGGCATCGCTTACGAGACCGTACAAACCGAAGACGGCAGTTTGCCGTTATTGATACCGATGAGCGAGGTTGCAGGACGCATGGCGACGCAAGCGGGCGCAACTTATTTGCAAAAGTCGCATGGCGGCCGCGGCGTATTAATCGGCGGCGTGCCGGGCGTCGCTCCGGCCAATGTCGTGATTCTGGGCGGCGGCATCGTCGGCACCAACGCGGCGCGGGTCGCGGTCGGCTTGGGCGCTCAAGTCACGGTGCTGGACATCAGCCATGCCCGCTTGAAATATCTGGATGACATTTACCGCGGGCAACTGCAAACGCGGATCAGCAATGAATCGACTATCGAAGAGCTCATCGACACCGCCGATCTGGTCATCGGCGCGATTTTAATCCACGGCGGACGAGCGCCCTGGCTGATTACCCGCAACATGCTGCCGACCATGCGCAAAGGCTCGGTGATCGTTGACGTGGCCGTCGATCAGGGCGGCTGCGTGGAGACCACTCGGCCTACGACCCATAGCCATCCGACTTATGAAATCGACGGCGTGGTGCATTATTGCGTCGCCAACATGCCGGGCGCGGTGCCGCGCACCAGCACCTTTGCGTTGAACAACCAAACGGCCGGCTACGCCTTACGTCTGGCCAACGAAGGCCTGGACGCGGTGCGTAAAGATAAGGCCTTGCAATACGGACTCAACACCTATCGCGGGGTCGTGACTTATCCCGCGGTGGCGGAAGCGTTCGGCTTGAAACATACCGACCCGCTACAGGCCATTGAGTAGTTCCCAAGACTAAAACTACTCCTGCAGGAGGAGTCGTTAAGCCGCTCCTGCCGGGAATCCTCTTAAGTAGCCGAAATAGTTTAAGAATGCAGCTGCGGTCGTGTGCAAGGTTTTTATTGCCGCTTGGCAGTTCGTTACGGAATGTTCAGCCGATTAATGGACAGGCGGTGTTGTATCGATTATGTTGGGCGGCGTCAGGAGTTTTGTACTCGACCTTATTCAAAAGGAGAATCCGGATGCCGTCATGGTTTATGTTTGTGATTATCGGTATTGTCGGCGGCATCGCCGCTGGCTTCTTCGGCATCGGCGGAGGCATCATCATCGTACCGGCGCTTATTTACTGGGCCGGTTTCTCTCAGCACATGGCGACCGGAACGACCCTTGCGTTGCTGCTTCCGCCCGTCGGTCTCGCCGCGGCATTCGAATATTACCGGCATGGAAATGTAGATATTAAGGCGGCCGTCATACTGGCTGCGACCATGTTTTTCGGCTCGTGGATTGGCGCTTACTTCGTAAACCAAATGGCGGGTCCGCAGCTGCTGCTGATCTTCGGCTTGTTTGTTTGCGGTCTTGGCGTGTACCTTGTTTATGGCGCCTGCAAACGTCTGGGTTGGCTTTGAATGGGCTTTATCCGGGTAGGGGCAGTGCATCCGATGCGATAATCTTCACGTTCAACAATATCAGCCGGGCCGCTTGGGCTGGTCTTTTGCAAACCGCAACAGAAAATCCGCCAAATAAAATTCACTGTCCGGGCTGTAAACGTTGCGGGCTTCATAGATCGTCAACAATCCAGTCGTAAACACGGCCGCGGCGCGGCCAAACGTCAGCGCCGATACTTTGGCCTCGTTATGCGCATAGCCGCGAAAATCGGTTTGCCCGATCAAATAAAATCCCGCCGTCAGGGCCTGGGCGGAAAACGTTGCCAGCGCATGCGCGGGCAGCAGCAGATAAAGCAAACCCTGTGGGCATAATAATTGTTCGGCACTACGGATCAAATCGATAAAGGGCAGTTGATCGGTGTGCCGGGCGGTATTTCTAAGGGCATCGACGGTTTTAAGGTGGTTTTCAAAAAACGGCGGGTTGCTGATGATCAGGTCGTATTGCCGGTCGGCGCTTAAGGCGAAGCTTTGAATATCCTGGTGTACGGCTTCGAGGCGTGTTGCCCAGCGGCTGTTATTGAAGTTGAGGACGGCTTCTTTAAAAGCGTCTTCGGTTAATTCCACGGCGGTGACGTTCGCTGCGCCGAGCTGGGCGGCCATCAGCGCAAGCACGCCGGTGCCGGCGCCTATGTCGAGTACGCGGTCGCCCGGTTTGACTGGAGACATTGCGCCGAATAACACGGTATCGGTGCATATTTTCATGCCGGAGCGTTGTTGCAATACGGAAAACTGCTGGAAGTGGAAGGTTGACATGGTTGTGTTGAATCAAAAAATGTAAGCGGATTGGGTAATGCACCACGAAGACACGAAGGACACGAAGTTTTTACGATGGTTTCCTCCGTGCTCTTCGTGTCTTCGTGGTTAATTATTTATTTATCTTTTGGTTCATCGGCTATCCACTTGTCTTCCCGTTCGACGACCGCTGCTTTTTCTTTCTTGACGGCTTTATGCCAAAGCCCGTCGCTGGAAAAACACGCCCAGCCCCACTTCAGCCAGTTGAGCAATGACACGGCCAACCAGAGCGACCAGAGCAGCATCAGCACGCGGTACGCAATCAGCGGTACCGAGACCAGCGTCGCCGTGGGCAATGCCGCCGGGCTTCTATCCTGATACCAGTTCAAGTTGAATGCCGAAGACTGGTTGCCGATGATCTGCATATCGGGAGACCCCAGCAAACCGTGCTCGACCGCTAAAAACAACAAGCCCAGCGATACCACGGTTAACAGGGCGATGATCGTTTGCAGCGCATTAAAATAGCGAAGGCCCGCAATCGGTTGCGTCTTACGCCAGCCCAGCAGTATTAACCAGGCGATGACAATGCCTGCCGATGGCAAGGGTATCTGGCTCAGCCCGATCAACAATAAAAACCATTGTCGGGCTTTTAAAGGCGTCAGCGGGATTTTGCCAAGACCCGGCGACAGCATCAATATAACAATCAGCACGCCCCAGAATAAAACCGCAGGCCCGAGTTTCGGCCCTATTGCAAATAATACCCAGCGGTCGGACCCTAAGCCGATATTCAGGTTGGCGTTGACGCTCGGCGCTCCCAAGTCCACCTGCGGCGTCGTCAGAATAGTGCTGATGCCGGTCGCCTCCCGCCAGCCGATTGCGACTTCCTGCTTGCCGGGATTGACCGGCACGGTGAGCTTTCGGCCTTCCTGCCTGAGCGGTTGAGTCTGTCCATTGATGGCTACGCTTTGCAGTACGGCGTGTTCCGGCAGGATTAGCGTGTGTTGCGATCCTTGCGAGCTTCTCAAGCTGATGTTTAATTCGGCTTCCCGGTTGCGCTGCCCCGGTTTGATGCTTAAGCGGCTGCTGTCGATGGTTAAGGTTTGTCCTTCCACCGCTTCGGGTCGGGTTATTTGCAGGGCGATGTTTTCGCCCGGCCAGGGATGCCATTCCGGCAGCCATTGCCCGTCGTTATTCAGATGAATCATCGCGAGGCCGGATGTTTCAAGATGCCAGATCGGGCTGATGTCGGCTTTTAGCACCTCGATCCATTGATCTGTTTCGGTCGCCGCATAAGCGATTTTTTCCGACTTTTCCAGCGTAGATTGCCATTGCAGCTCGGTTTGCCGGGTCGGGATGTTCACCTCGACCTTACCGTCCTTGACCCGGATGCCGGGGCTGGTAACCGACTCGCCCGGCAGCAAGGGCACGGACAAGACCACGGCGGAATCGGCTGGCGAAACGCGGATGATCCGGGTAATAACCCGCCAGTCCAGACCCAGTTGCAGGCTGCGCTCTATCCTGACAAACGGCGGCAAGGCGCTCGGTTCCAGTTCGGCTTCTTTTTGCTGATGGGTTTGATCGATGCGGCTAAATTGCAGTTGATCGTCAATCTCGCCGTCTTCCTGTAGGCCGACGACTTGCCAACCGGTATTTTGAATGTCGACCCGGTTAGGCTTTAACGGCAAAGGCAGGGTGAATTTACTTAACAACGGCACGGCGCCGTTCAGCGCCACCTGATGCTCGCCTGGGGCCAGGTTAAGCCACAAGCCGTTGTTATCGCGGTAAAGCCCTGATGCTGTTTTACCGTCAACCAGAATCCGGTTGGGGAACCATTGTTCATATTCGGCGGGCAAAGGCACCGCTACGGATTGTTGGGCGTGAATCTGTAGATCGATTGCCAGTTCCTTATCGGTAAGGGTTATTTTCATTTGCTGGATTTGCGCGCAACCCGGCAAGCAGTCCGGCGGCTCCGGTTTTTCCAATAGCTTGTTGCGCAGTTCGTCCAGTACGGCTTGACCCGGAATTTCGGCATAGGCTTTGGGTGACGGCATCGACAGCATCGGCAACAGCAACAACCACAGCAGCAACGGCGTCGAAGGTCGAATACGTTTAAAGCTGAACTTTTCCGCAACCCCGAACATCAGCAAGGCCAGCGCCGCGACTAAAATCACGCGGGCGAAATTGAGCAGCAGGGTCAGCGTCGGCGTTAAATACCATAAGTGCAGTTGTTGCTGGGCATCAACCGAACCGTTCCATGACAACAGCACCTTGCGCCATTGCCATTGCGGTAAACCGGGGCCGGTTTGCACCTTGGCTTTAGGGTCGATGCGGTCAAAATCGACCGCCTGGTTTGTATAACCATAAGACGAAGAGGCATCTGATGACATTGATTTTCTTAACACCTTTTCTTTCATCTCGCTGATCGCTTCGGAGACGGGCGCCGGGGCGGTCATTTCAACCGCTGTCCCAACCATACCGCGGTCTTGGAAGATGGGCATAGGGACCGCTTGCCAGGGTCTTTCCAGTTGCGGATACAGTCCGGTGCGTACCTGCTGCACCATAAAAGGCAAGGTGAACATGATTAAGGCCAGCCAGAAAGCGTTGCGATACCAGCTCATAAATTTTAAAAATCGGCCTTGCGGCAATACCTTGATCAAGGCGGTCGCGGCCAGAATATTCAGCCAGACGAAATGGGGCGATCCCGGTTCATGCCAGATCAATACCAGGGTGACCAAGGCGAGGCCGCCCCAATAGGGATTCCATAGTCTACCGGTTGCCAGCGCGGCGATTAACACCAGGAACAAGTCCAGCAAGGTCCAACGGGAAATCCAGCTGTCCGGCACATTATCGACGCCGCCGGCCGCCAGCAAACGCCAGCCCGGCGGCAGGTTCAGTTCGGCGCGGACCGTGTGGAAGTCCTGCTCCCAGCCCACGGCGCTGGTTGAGCGGATTGCACCGGCAATACGGCTATCGGCATTCAGCGTTATCGCGCCGCTTCTGACTTCAACGCCTTGCTTGCCGGATTTATTCTGGGTAATAAACTGGTTGCCGCCGTTTAGGGTGACTTTTCCCAGTTGCGTTTGCGGCAAAGTATTTAGCCGCCAGCCGCGGGTCATGTTGCCGGTAATTGTGTCATTGACGGTGTAGCCTTGGCCGTCGAAATCGAGCCATAGCTTTCTGGTCAGATTGAGTTGATTGGGTTCGGGCTCCGGGTCGCCGCGGCGGATGGTTTTAAAGCCCATCGTTTGTCCCTGATTGATTTTATAGGCCGGGAAGTTTTTCCAGTCGTCCGGTAAGTTGGTCAGGCTCGGATCGATGGCGCTGAGTTGTTCGATTTCAACCACGCGCAGTTGGGGGCGGGCATCGAATGACCAGATTTCCGATTCCGGCCATTGGAGGCCTTGTTCGGTAGGAGCGAGCGGGAGCGCATTCAGTTCTTGGTTGTTTCTGGCCAGGATGTCGATTTGCCAGTGGCCGGGACGCAGCTGGATCAATAACTGTCCGTCGGGTTCGAGGCGTGCCGGTAACGGGCTTTGCAAACTCAGCGGAATAAAGCCGTCCAAAAGAGGCCTGGGTAATTTCACTTCGCGCTGCTCGCCGGAGACTTCCAGCGCCAGCCGGGTCAAAACCTGTACGGGTACGTCATCGGTGATTTTTCGGAAGACCTGAATATCCAGGTTGTTTTGGACGTTTTCCGGTTTTTTTAGGCCTGTCTCGCTTTCCTTTAGCCACAGCTGCCCGTTTTTAATAGTCGGTGTCGGTATGAGCGCGCCGTTGATGCGCAGTTCAATCAGCCCTGTGTCGTCGGGTATCTTTAAGTTATCGGGAACGGCAGTCCACAAGAACTCGCCCTTGATTTGGTGCTGCAAGCCGGCAGCCAGTTTAATTGAAGGTATGCCGTCTTTATCCATGACCAGCGAGGTCTTGTTATCAACCGTCACATTAAGAGGCCAGTGTTTTTTATCGCCCGGTAAGCTGATCCAGCTGTCTCGGTACACCGTCCAGCTTGTCGAAAAAGAGCCTTTTTCGTTGGTTAAATCAAGCTGGGTTTGGGTAGGCCAGCTACAGCGTTTTTCTTCGTAGCTGTTGTATAGGAAAGGGCAGGTGGGTTCCGGGCTATCCTGCAATACCCAGGCTATCCAGGGTTTGAGCGGTTCCGGCACCTGTTCCGGCGTTAGCGGTTTTGCCTGAGTGGCTGAGGTGAATAATACTGCGCTTAAGAATAGCCAGACGATATGACTCATGATGCACTCCAGATTGATTAACCACGAAGACACGAAGTTTCTCATGCCTTAAGTTGGCGAGTCCTTGCTCTGATTAAGGGCTCAGCACTCAATTTTTATGCGGAGCTACTCGCTAACTCACGTCCTATCATTGACTCCATGTCAACAACCCGTGGGTGTGCATCAACCGGCTTTAGCAATTGCCGCATTTTTTGTTGCAGATCCGCAGGGTTGATGGCGCGTGGGCGCAGCTTTGAATGCTTCGCAGGTTGCTCAAGATGCAAGACGACTTTCAACTTGCGTGAAGCCGATACAGCATGGGCTAGCTTCTTTTCATTAGAATCGCTTGCATGAATTTTTGCCGGAATGATAGCGGCCAATGTATCAAAAACTTTGTGCGCGACTTCTTCTGCCAGATCAGAAGGTTTTGTGCGGGAATTGATACGATAATCTTTGACTTCAATTAACCATGCTGTTTTATCTGAATCAATAGCAAGCAAATCCAGAGACTTGATACCGTTCCACATGCGTGAGAATTGATTTCGATAAAATGACCAGTCATCGTATTTGCCAACCGGCCAATCATCAGGAAAATCAAAATTTAATCCATCTACGTTAAAATGCTGCATAATCAATCGACTGCCAAAAAGCGGTCAGATTGTGCCAGCTCTTCGTCTAATGCAGCTATATCGCCTATGTCGTCTACAGTGGAACCTTGATCGATTCTAACGCCGTCATCGGTTCGATGAAGCCCAAAGAATTTTGCTTTAACTTTTTTACGACTTGGATCGGACAGTAATATTTCAAGTTCTCGCAGCAAGAAAAGACTGTGAGTAGCAATAAAAACTTGAATGCCGGAGTCAGACAAATCCAAAATACTTTTTGCTACTTGTTTGATGAGTACAGGGTTGAGATTGGCTTCAGGTTCGTCCCAGAACAGGTAGCCTTTGTCGAGCAGCGCTCCCGTTGCAATCAAGCGTGCAAGCATTCCTAATTTACGCAAACCTTCAGCAACCAATGGCATTTCCATGCGACCGCTATCATTCTTTAAATAAAAGCGCCCGTTTTTATCAAGCTCTATTATTCCGCCCATTGCTTTTTCTAAAGGTTCAAGAAGCTCGCGAATTCGTTTTTCCTTGGGGCCTCTTTGTATTAATGCACCGAGTAAAAGACAGGTATCACGCCAGGTTTCTTCAAATTCAAGATAGTGTCCTTCATAAACAGAAATGAAATTAGGAAATATGGTTAGCAATTCACGTGTTGGCAAATACGCTGGCGAAACATCTAGCCAGGCATCCGGTAACTTTTCGATGCTCACTTCAGATTTACTGTTGCTGGCAAAGCTGAACGCTATATTCCAATCACTTTGTTCAAAGACCAAGCTAATATCGCATCGCTCACGCCCTTGTTTTCTCTTCGCTAGACGACCAAGCGATTCGGGTCGAAAAATGTTAACCAACTTATCAGCAAGTCGCGTTTGCAAAAACGATTTAGTGGGAGTCGTCGTTTTTGGCTTGCGCCCTTCTTCTGCGCTTACGGCTAATACCGAATAAATCATCTTAAGCAAATGCGTTTTACCTGCGCCGTTTTCGCCAATGATCACATTCAAATTCTGTCCGAATTCAAGATCAGCCGCTGAAAAAACGGTCAAGTTTTTGAGGGTAATCCGCTTTATCATTGCTTTTTCTCCTCAGGAATTAACGCAGTTTTAACCATTTATAGCTTTCTAATCAGGAGACGAAGTAACAATAATCACCGCTCTAAAAAATTCCTCAACATATCATGCCCATGCTCGGTCAAAATCGATTCGGGATGAAATTGCACGCCTTCAATATCCAGTTGTTTGTGCCTTACGCCCATGATTTCATCCAGCTTGCCGGCTTCGTCCTGAGTCCAGGCGGTTATCTCCAGGCAATCGGGAATGCTCTCCTGTTCGATGACCAGCGAATGATAGCGGGTGGCGGTAAACGGATTGTTAAGGCCTTTGAAGACGCCTTGATTATGATGATAAACCAGCGAGGTTTTACCGTGCATGATGCTCTTGGCATGGACGATGTTGCCACCGAATGCATAGCCGATGCTTTGATGGCCGAGGCAAACGCCCAGAATAGGGGTTTTTCCGGCAAACTTTAAAATGGCCTCAACGGAGATGCCTGCTTCTTTTGGCGTACAGGGGCCGGGAGAAACCACCAGCTTATCGGGCGCCAGTTTTTCTATATCCGCTACGGTGACTTGGTCGTTACGCACCACGGTGACTTTGGCACCCAGCTCGCCAAAATACTGCACCAGGTTGTAAGTGAACGAGTCGTAGTTATCGATCATGACCACGTTAACGGCGCTCATGATTGCTCTCCTTCCAAGCCCGCTTCGGCCATACTCACGGCGCGGAAAATTGCGCGGCCTTTATTCATGGTCTCATCCCATTCGTTGGTAGGTACGGAATCGTAAACGATGCCGGCACCGGCTTGTATATGTAACATGTTGTTTTTGATCACCGCGGTTCTGATCGCGATGGCGGTATCGAGGTTGCCCGACCAGGCAATGTAGCCGACTGCACCGGCATAAATGCCGCGTTTGACCGGTTCGAGTTCGTCGATAATTTCCATCGCGCGTATTTTCGGCGCGCCGCTGACGGTTCCGGCGGGGAAGGTCGCTGCCAGCACGTCAAACGCGTTGTCGCCTTGCTGCAATTGTCCGGTGACGTTGGAGACGATGTGCATCACGTGCGAATAGCGTTCGACGATCATTTTATCGGTCAACTGCACGGTGCCGATTTCCGCGACCCGGCCGACATCGTTGCGGCCCAGGTCGATCAGCATTAAATGCTCGGCCAGTTCTTTGGGGTCGGCGAGCAGGTCTTGTTCCAATTCAAGGTCCTGTTCCGGCGTTGCGCCGCGCCGACGGGTGCCGGCAATCGGGCGCACCGTGACCATGTTGTCTTCCAGCCTGACCAGGATTTCCGGCGACGAACCGACGATGTGGAAATCGTCCAGGTTCAGGTAAAACATATACGGAGAAGGATTCAGACAGCGCAAAGCCCGGTATAAATTAAGCGGCGAGGCGGTATAGGGGATGGACATGCGCTGCGACAGCACCACCTGCATGATGTCGCCGTCGGAGATGTATTGCTTGGCTTTCAATACCGCATCTTCAAAACCTTGCTGGGTAAATCCGGAGATAAAATCGGACTCTTCGACTTTTTTGTGGCTGTGATTCTTGGTCGGCTTGGCTTGCAGCTCGCGCAGTTTGACGGCCAAATCATCGACTCGCGCAAGCGCACGGTTATAGGCATCGTCTTGTTCAGGGTTGGCGTGAGTCAGCAGCAGCATTTTGCCGGACAGGTTATCGAACACCAGCATTTCTTCGGATACCATCAGCAGAATGTCGGGATTGCCCAGCGGGTCTGACTTTCCGGTACTGCGCAGCTTAGGCTCGATATAGCCGATGGTTTCATAGCCGAAATAGCCGACTAGGCCGCCGTTAAAGCGGGGCAGGGTGTCGATGTCGGGAACGTTATAGCGCTCCTTGAACTGCTCTATCCAGATCAGCGGGTTGTCGTGTACGACCGATTCCATCAGTTCGCCGTTTTGTTCCAGGCTGATTTGGTTGCCGGTAATTTTGACGACCGTTTTACAGGGCAGACCGATAATCGAATAACGCCCCCACTGCTCGCCGCCGTGTACCGATTCGAACAAATAGGAATAAGCGCCGTCGGCCAGTTTTAGGTAGGCACTCAAGGGCGTATCCAAGTCGGCCAGCACTTCGCGGCAAACCGGGATGCGGTTGTAGCCCTGCCGGGCATAGTGATTGAATTGTTCTGGGGTCATTTGTTATTCAGCTGTATAGAGTTCGGCAAGTGAGGCCGCTTTTAAAACAAAGAGCTATTATCAGGATGTGTATTACGCTTTCCAAGCGAATCAAGGTATTTACCTTGCCTTTATAAAATTTTAGCTCCGCAACTTTATTTTTATTAATTAACTCTTGCAGCGCCAATGCAATAACTTTAGTTTTTGTTTTAATGTCAGTAAATTGCATGGCTTCTTGTGTAACTCTTCGATTGGATAAAGCGTTGTTTTCATTATTTATAACTCTTTAGTATGATCAGCTTGATAGCGTACATGCCGCATACCATATTTATGTCAATCGTGAGACGCTATTAGTATCCTGCACATGACTAATTCTCAATTTTATGTTTTGCAATTTCACGTTCAATAAAATAGTCTTTGTGATCGTCTATTTGTTTTTCAAAAAACTGACGAGCCATTAATATTCTTTTTTTAGATTTAATAATATTTAATCTTGCTTCTGACTCTGCAACGTATTGCTCTAACAAATGGATGTCATCTATCAATTTATTTGTAAGTTCTAGATTTGTACTCAAGTATTTATTTCTATTTGTATATTCAAGCAATTTATCTTCAGGATATCCACGATCAAAATCGAAAATATCAGCATCAGAGAAAAAGTTAGTACTTTCTTTCATAGTACAGTTTTCTGTGTTGTTTTTTTCATAAAAATCAGGATGGAACTCAATGCCACTGTTTTTTATTTCTTCCTCGGTTAGCTCAGATAATAACCACTCACAAATTGATTTGACATTTTCTTTAGACATAAAAAGCGGCCAAGGTGTTGAAAGCTTAGCTCCGTTGCTAAGTTCTTTTTTAAATATTGTAGAAACAATACATCTATCACCTGAATAACATCCTGGCATGTCGGCTTGATCTTTAATTAATGCGCTTTCAGGAAATCTGTAACTAGCATCAAAAAATTCAATCAGTGGCTCTTCTGCTTCATAGCTGAGCTTATCATCTCTACCATATACATCGCCTTTTCTTATTAAACGAATTGCAATAAGCCTATCTTCAATGCTTTTTAATTTAAAGGGCTTCATTTGGTTACTCAACTTTCAAAAAACAAAATATAAAATATAAAATGGACTCTACTCATGCAAAAAAAACAGCGTAAGGCGGGTGGATTCGCCATCAGGCAATCCACCGCAACTACGACAGGCTGTCATCGGCATTGTGCGTTGATTGGCGGTTTGCTAACGCGAAACCGCCCTACGTATTGCTAGCCTTTAAACTGCCTTAGCCAATTCAGCGCGCATTTCATCGATTACTTTTTTGTAATCAGGCTGGCTGAAAATTGCCGAACCCGCCACAAAAGTATCGGCTCCGGCCGCTTTAATGTCGCGGATATTATCGGTTTTAACGCCGCCGTCGATTTCCAGACGGATATTCAAACCGCTGTTGTCGATTCTTGTTCTGACTTCACGCAATTTATCCAGCGCTGACGGGATGAAAGACTGGCCGCCAAAGCCGGGGTTAACCGACATCAACAAAATCATGTCCAGTTTGTCCATTACATAATCCAGATAATGCAGCGGCGTGCCTGGGTTAAATACCAGTCCCGCCTTGCAGCCGGAATCTTTAATCAGTTGCAGGGTGCGGTCGATATGCACGGAGGCTTCGGGATGGAAGGTGATGATGCTGGCGCCGGCTTTGGCGAAGTCGGGAATAAGACGGTCAACAGGCTCAACCATTAAATGAACATCAATCGGTGCGGTAACGCCGTGTTTTCTCAGCGCTTCGCAAACCAAAGGCCCGATGGTCAGATTGGGCACGAAATGGTTATCCATCACATCAAAATGCACAACATCGGCACCCGCTTTTAAAACATTGTCAACTTCTTCACCCAGTTTTGCGAAATTGGCTGACAGAATGGAGGGAGCAATCCAGTTTTCGTTCATTTTCTGATCCTCTGTGTTAAAAAATTATTAATTATATCTTTTTTTTGCGCAAACTCTTATGTTTACGCTCGTGTTTATAATAGCCGCACTTGAAATCAACAGGATAAGCCTAATTCATGAAACTGGTAACCTTTACGTATGACCACGAAACCCGTGTAGGCGCTGTCGTTGATGGCTGTGTCGTTGACGGAAAAAATAATACTAAAATCCCGCGAACTATGCTCGAATTTCTGAGCGTGGGTTCCGCTGCGCTGAATGCTATGCAACAGCAAATCGACAGCGGCAATGATCGTATCGCTCTGGATCAGGTCAAACTGCATGCGCCGGTGCCAAGGCCCGGAAAATATTTGGGCATCAAGCTGAACTACGCCGATCATATTGAAGAAACCGGCATGGATAAGCCGGAATATCCGAGTTTTTTCACCAAGCAAGGCACCTGCGTGATTGGGCCTGGCGATGCCATACACCGGCCTAAAGTCTCCGATAAGCTGGATTATGAAGGCGAGCTGGCGTTTGTGATCGGCAAGCGCTGTCGCCATGTGCCGCTCGACAAGGCGCATCAAGTCATTGCCGGATTTACCGTCGCCAACGATGTTTCGGTGCGCGACTGGCAGTTTCGTTCGCCGACCTTTACGCTGGGCAAATCATTCGATACCCACGGTCCGTTGGGACCGTGGATCGTTACCGCCGATGAAATCGCCGATCCGCATAACCTGGATATTAAAACCTGGATTGACGATGAACTGCGGCAAAACGCCAATACCCGGCATATGATTTTCAACTGTTATGAAATGATCGCCTATTTGTCGCAAGCGATGACGCTGGAACCGGGCGATGTCATCAGCACCGGCACGCCCAGCGGCGTCGGCGTAAAGATGACCCCGCGCGGTTATATGCAGCCGGGGCAGATCGCCCGGATTGAGATTGAGGGCATTGGCACGTTGATTAACCCGGTTATTGAAGAACCGGATGATTTGGGTTTCATAAAGTAACGATGCTCAACGCGGCCGCTAATTGGGGCTGCTGATCCCCCTCTCTTCAGGCATAAGTATCTACACAACTTTGCCTAAAAATTGCTGGGCCGTTGCTTTCAATTTGTCCAGTTCCTCTTGAGAGTAGGCCTGGGTAATTTCAAGCAGTGAGAGGAACACCCATAGTCCTGCCAGCAGT